>Ga0265299_10002347_pt1 | contig 19705 bp, 14 predicted proteins | sample AusTroGonzalo_MG_4_FD_193485 | JGI IMG/M metagenome (GOLD analysis project Ga0265299, IMG submission 193485) | Bovine rumen microbial communities from tropical cattle in Woodstock, Queensland, Australia - Gonzalo_02 | ecosystem: Host-associated > Mammals > Digestive system > Stomach > Rumen ... | reverse complement strand
TTGCGCTTGGATTGCATGAGTTTGAACTTGAAGGTCTGCATGATGGACTGCAAATGTGATCCCGACTGCTATATTACAGAACAAAGAGCCTGCGGCTCTTGCCCTTATATCCATCGGTTAAAACCGACGGCTTTACGGGCAAGATCTGTAAAGAGCAGAGTCACGGGACCGTCATTGATGAGGTCCACCTCCATGTGTGCACCAAAAACGCCCGTCTGAACCGGCAGGCCCTGTCTCTTCAATTCGGCGACGAACTCTTCGTAAAGGGCGCGTCCCTCCTCGCTTGGAGCCGCCCCGCTGAAGCTCGGCCGGTTGCCGGAGGCCGTATCTGCGGCCAGAGTGAACTGGGAGACGGCAAGGATGGAACCCTCAATGTCCCGCACGGACAGATTCATCTTGCCCGCCGCGTCAGTAAACATGCGGCACTTGACGATCTTCTGGGCGAGCTTGCGCGCATTTTCGGGATCATCGCCCCTCTGGGCGCAAACCAGAACCAAAACACCCCGATCAACCTGGCCGACGATCTCCCCGTTCACCCGGACGCTTGCTCGGGCGACTCGCTGTGTAACGGCAATCATGAGCTGTTACTTCACAATGATGCGGGCCCACTTGCGCTTGCCGACCTGCACGGTATACGTGCCGGGGCCGAATGCAAGACCACGATCCGTGACGCGCTCGCCCTCAATGCGAACGCCGCCCTGATTGATGTTGCGGTTTGCCTCGGTCGTGCTGGGGGCGAGACCCGCCTCCTTGATCATCTTGGCAACGCCGATCTTTCCGTCGACGGACTGCACAGTGACAGTCTGGATGTCGCTCGGCACGGCGCCCTGCTGGAAGCGCTTGTTGAACTCGGCCTCGGCAGCTTCAGCGCTTGCCTTGTCGTGGAACCGCTCGATGATCTCCTTGGCAAGCATGACCTTAGCGTCGCGCGGGTTGCGTCCGTTCTCGCACTCACTCTTGAGCGTGGCGATCTCGGCATTGCTCTTCAAGGACACCAGGTCGTACCAGTTCCACATCAGGCTGTCGGAAATGCTCATGACCTTGCCGAACATGTCATCGGGCGCATCCGTGATGCCGATGTAGTTGTGCTTGCTCTTGCTCATCTTGTTGACCCCATCGAGGCCAACCAGAAGCGGCATCGTGAGAATGCACTGAGCCTCCTGGCTGTACTGGCGCTGCAGTTCGCGGCCAACGATCAGGTTGAAGCGCTGGTCTGAGCCGCCGAGCTCAAGATCGCTACGCAGAGCAACGGAGTCGTAACCCTGCATCAGCGGATAAATCAGCTCATGCATGGCGATGGGAAGTTGCTGCGCATAGCGCTTGGCAAAGTCATCGCGTTCCAGAAGCCGGGCCAGCGTATAGCGTGAGCAGAGCTGGATGAGTCCGGTTGCGCCCAGCTGATTGCACCATTCGGAGTTGTAGCGAACTTCCGCCTTGTTGATGTCCAGCACGAGACCGGCCTGAGCAAGATACGTCTCGGCGTTGATCTTGATCTGCTCGGCAGAAAGCGGCGGACGGGTGACATTGCGGCCCGAGGGGTCGCCAATGGCGGCGGTGAAGTCTCCGATCAGGAAGATCACGGTATGCCCAAGGTCCTGCAGCTGGCGCAGCTTGTTGAGCACCACAGTGTGACCGATGTGAATATCCGGGGCGGTCGGGTCGAGCCCGAGCTTGCAGCGCAGCGGCTGTCCGGTGACTCTGGCCCTGGCGAGCTTCTGCTCAAGTTCGCTTTCAATAAGCAGCGTATCCGTTCCGCGACGAATCGTGGCCATCGCCTCCCTGATTTCCTGCGTCACTTCGTACTTCTGTTCCTGCGGTTGAACTTGCTCGGACATCAATTGATCCACTCCTATCGATTCAATTCGTCAAATGCAAAAAGAGGTCTTCTGACCTCATGAGTCTGTCGATTGTACCTGAGTGGATGGTAGAATTCTCGTTTCCCCTTAGACATCTCTAGAGAAATCAAGCCTCCAGAGACGCACCCTCGGAGGGGTTTCTTTTTATAATTGCGGCAACCCTTTTCTCTCCGGAGCTTACTCAGCCAATGACCTGCCAGTCTTTTTTCGGCAGTCAACTGCGGCAGATCGGCCGGCGGACCGTCTCTTTTGCTACGGCAAAAGCGGCCTCCGACCCTCGCTGGCGCAATTTGTCTCGCCCATCAGCCTTGGCAGCAGCCATCTTCATCATGCCCGCAATAGCGGTAGCGGCTGCGTATTTCTCCCGTCCTGCCCCCACAATCGGATCGGCAGTGCGGCTGGAGGGGGTGTCGTCTGTCACTACGCCCGACGTCTCCGCACAGATTGCACAGATTTCCGAAGCATCCGTCTCGGTCAGGCGTGTTGCCCGGACTGTCAAGGATGAGTCCTTCAAACAGCTCCTGGCAAGGCTTGGCGTCACGGATCCCAAGGCGCTGGAGTTCATCTCGGAAAACAATAAGGACAAGCTCTGCCAGTCTCTGCAAAACCTCGAACCCGGTCTGTTCGTGATCGCGGAGATCTTCTCCTCTGACTCTCTCAAGTCGCTGAGCCTGTACGATGATGACAAAGGCTCGACCGGCAAGTTGATCAGCCTGTCCCGCACCGCACCCAACGGCAACCTGACGCTTTCGTCACGCTCGTTCCGTTTCCGCATATCCGAATCCGTGGTCAAGGGGAAGGTCGACGGCTCCATTGACAGAAGCCTTTCAAAGGCCGGGCTGTCCACACAGATGATCCGTCAGATTCACGGCGTTTTTGACCGCGACAGGGACCCTCTTCTGGCAATGAACAAAGGGGATCGGTTCTGGATCGTTTACGAGACGAAACAGGCAGACGGCTATCCAGTGAGCACAGGCAAACCGCTAGCCATTGTGCTGCGGCACGGCAAGAGAACACTCGGCTACTACTGGTTCAATGACGGAACAAGCGGAGGCGGCTACTACGACGCAGCGGGCACGAATGTCAAGCGCGCATTCCTGCGTATTCCGCTTGATGTGCGCGCTGTCTCCAGCGGCTTTAACCGGATGCGCAAGCACCCCATTACCGGTGTTGTCAGGCCGCATCTTGGCACCGACCTGGGAGCGCCAAAGGGATCCATCGTCCGTGCCGCTTCTGATGGCGTTGTGCGCCGCGCCGGATGGGGCAACGGCTATGGCAAATACATCCTCATTGACCACGGGAACGGATACGAGACTCTCTATGCCCATTTGTCGGCCATTTCCAAGGAAGTCCAGCCGGGCGCACACGTCAAGATCTCCCAGCAAATCGGTCGCGTCGGCATGACGGGCCTGGCTACGGGACCTCATCTGCATTACGAGCTCAGGCTTCACAAGCAGCAGATCAACCCGATGACGGCACAGCTTCCGACCGTCAAGAATCTGTCCGCCTACAGGAAGGGGCGCCTGAAGGTCGCCATCGACCAGCTTGAAAAGAAGTTTGAGCTTCCGACCAAGAACGCGACGGTCACCACTGCTCAAGCGAAAACTGAAGAAGACTCGAAGCAAACAAATTGACCCTTTTTTGCCCGCGGCTGCCCCTTCGGGCGCCGGGTCGGGTTTTTGTGCGCCTAGATCCAGAGGTCTAGGCATTTTCACTGTCACGACGCTTGCGGACAAGCTTCTAAAATAGCGCTCGCTTCGCTCAGGGGCTTTTCAGCCGCCAGCGAATGGCTTCGCTTACCGATCTTGGAGTTTTTTTGAATGATCAAGACCATCGCTCTCGGCCTCATGTCGGGCACCAGTCTGGACGGCGTGGACGCTGTTGCAGTTGACTTTGCCGCAGACACCCCCAAGCTTGTCGGACACTCCCACCTGGAATTCGACAGGGATTTGCGCAAGACGCTGCTTGCACTGTGCAGTCCCGGCGATAACGAAATCGAGACCATGCAGGATGCGGCGCAGGAACTTTCCAAGGTCTACGCCAGGGCTATTCACGAGCTTCTCAATGAAGCGGATATCCCGCGCTCGGCTGTCGCCGCCGCCGGCGTGCACGGACAGACCATCCGCCACCGTCCCGAAAAGGGCTGGACGCTTCAGCTCAGCAACCCTGCCCTGATTGCCGAGCTGTCCGGGGTTGACGTCATCGCAGACTTCAGATCCCGCGACATGGCCGCAGGCGGCCAGGGAGCGCCTCTTGTCCCGGCCTTCCACCGCGAGGTTTTCACTTCCGACATCGCGCGCAGCGTGGTCAACATCGGCGGCATTTCCAACGTCACCTTCCTGCCCCCCAAGAAGAGCTACGGAAAAATCATCGGCTTTGACTGCGGTCCCGGCAATGTTCTGCTCGACGGCTGGTGCAAGAAGAACCTCCGCCGCGACTTTGACACCAACGGCGCTTGGGGCTCGACGGGCGAAGTCAATGAAGCGCTCCTTGAGCGGCTCCTGGCTGAACCCTACTTTGAGCAGAAGCCGCCAAAGAGCACGGGCCGGGAGCTCTTCAATCTCGAATGGCTCAAGTCCAAGCTCGCCGACGAGGATCCCGCCGACGTGCAGGCGACCCTGATGGCTCTGACCGCAAAAACAATTGTGGGAGCTGTCAAGCGCTTTGCCCATCAGACCAAGGAAATCTATCTTTGCGGCGGCGGTGCGCTCAACGGCGCACTGTGCCGCATGATCAGCCAGGAGGCCGGCGAGTCCATGCCCGTGCGCTCCACCCAGACGCTCGGCGTCCACCCGCTTCATGTGGAGGGCATGGCATTTGCCTGGCTCGCATGGTCGTTCCTGCATCGCAGGACAGGAAATCTGCCCGCGGTTACGAACGCAAGCGGTCCCAGAATTCTTGGTGCGCTTTACCCGCACTGACGGACCTGTCGGCTGACGCTTCCAGGCGGAGTGCCCTGTTCCGGAGCACTCCGCTTTTTTCTCATGACAAAACAACACGCTCAAGCCATCCACTCTCTGGCGTTTTCCTCGATTTTCCTATAGAATCAGCGCTCTTTTTTCGTTCCCGACAACCCCTAACCATTTTCGGGACGACGAAACCGCTCATGACAGGCCAAGCCCTGATTTCCGTTCCGCCGCCCCCTGGATATTCATGTCCCTGCTTTCTATCTGCAAGGAGACGCTGCAGCATCTGCCGCTCGCTCCCTTTCACCCCGTCAGCTTTGATTCGCTGCGACATTACGACAGCAGAATGCTGGTGCGCGACGTCAGCGCCGGTCTCACGGTCGGCATGGTTGCGCTGCCGCTTGCAATGGCATTCGGCATTGCTTCGGGCGTTCCTCCCGAGGCGGGCATCTACACCGCCATCATCGCCGGCTTTCTGATCAGCCTGTTCGGTGGCTGCCGCGTGCAGATCGGCGGTCCGGCAGGCGCCTTCATCGTCATCATCTACGGCATCATCGCTCAGTACGGCCTGGCGAACCTGCTGCTGGCAACGATCGGTTCGGGCATCATTCTTCTACTCATGGGGCTGTTCAAGCTGGGCAGCTTCATCCGGTTCATTCCGGTTTCAATCGTCATCGGCTTTACCAACGGCATTGCAATCCTGATCGGGCTCAGTCAAGTGAAGGACTTTCTGGGACTCACGATTGCCAAGATGCCGGCTGACTTCTTTCACCAGGTTCAAACCCTTGCTGAAAACATCCAGACGGTCAACCCCTATGCCCTGGGCGTCGCTCTGGTGAGCTTTCTCATCGTCAAGTTCTGGCCGGCGCAGTACACGCTGCGGGATCCGGCATGGAAGAAAATTCTTGGGCGATTCCCGGCAACGGTCATCGTCCTGGTTCTGTCCACGGTCGTCGTTGCCGCCTTCTCTCTGCCCGTTGAGACCATTGGCACCAAGTTCGGCGGCATCCCTCAGAAGCTGCCTGACCTGACCATCCCGGACTTTGCCTGGGGCGACTTCAAGATGCTGATCGGGCCGATGATTACTCTGGCTCTTCTCGGCTCGATCGAAAGCCTTCTTTGCGCGCGTGTCGCCGACTCGATGACCGATGACCGCCACGATCCCAATCAGGAACTCATGGGGCAGGGCATCGCCAATCTCGTCACCCCGTTCTTCGGCGGCATTCCCGCTACCGGAACCATCGCCCGCACGGTCACCAACATCAAGAGCGGCGCAGCCTCTCCGGTTGCCGGGCTGGTCCATGCCGTCACGCTGCTCATCGTCATCCTCGCAGCCGCTCCACTTGCAAGCGACATCCCGCTTGCCGCCCTGGCCGCCATTTTGATGAATGTCGCCTGGAACATGGGCAACTGGCGCGAGTTTGTCCGCATGCGCAAGATGACGATCAGCTACAAGCTCACGCTTGTTCTGACGTTCCTGCTCACGGTTATCTTCGATCTGACGGTTGCGGTGGAGGTTGGCCTTGTGACAAGCTGCCTGTTCTTCATCTCCCGCATGAACCACCTGACGCACGTCGACCGTCAAACCCTGCCCTTTGACGTCCCTTCGGACGTTGAGAGCTGGAAGCTTACGGGCGCCTTTTTCTTCGGCTCGGTGTCCAAGCTCTCCGAGCTGAGCGACCCCAAGAGGCTGACTGCCCCCGATGCCGCCAAGGTCGTCATCCTGGATTTCTCCGGCGTGCTTTCTCTTGACAACTCCGTCATGGATGTCATCGATGTTTACCGCAGGGCCCTCAAGCGGCGCGGGCACGAGATGATCATTGCCGGAGCTGAAGGCCACCCGAGGCGCCAGCTGCGCCGCATGGGCCTGGTGGACTCCCTGGGAGCAAACCTCGTTCCGGACATGGAATTTGCCCTGAAGCGCGCCAAGGACATCCTCAAGGATATGGAAGAAAAGTTCTGAACGTCCCCAGGCGAAGGGACTGCCTCTTCTGCCTGAGAGTACCTCACCAGAATTCGAGCCGGGAGAAAAGCAGCTCCCGGCTCTTTTGCGCTAAAGTCTCTGCTCACGTATCCAGCATCCAATCTTTTTTGAGACCGTCATGAGAAAACTCGCGCTTTCCGCAATCCTTGCCGCCCTGACCGCACTCACCAGCCTGCAGGCTCAGGCTTCCGCCGAAACTGACGCCGTCGGCCAGAAGATTCGCGAAAAAACCGGAATGATTCCTTCCAGCGTGAAGAAAATGCCCATTTCCGGCCTTTACGAGATCGTTGTCCGCAGGCAGATTTTCTATACCGATGCAGAAGGCAAGTATCTGATCGCCGGCCGAATCTTCGATACGGCGGCAAACACCGACATCACTGCCGCCAGACTCGAGGAGCTCAATCGCATTGACTGGAAGATGTTCCGCCTCGAAGACGCTGTCAAGGTGGTTCGCGGCAAGGGTGAAAGAAAGCTCGCCGTCTTCACTGACGCCAGATGCCCCTACTGCTCGATGCTTGAGCGCAATCTGCAGAAGCTCGACAACATCACGGTCTACAACTTCATCTATCCCATTTTGAACTCAGGCTCCATCTCCCGGAACATCTTCTGCTCAGAGAATCCTGTTGCCGCCTTTGAATCGCACATGCTCGAGGGCAAGGATCCTGCCGAGAGTCCTGAAGGCAAATGCGACTTCTCGGCGCTGCAGCGCAATCTCGCAGTCGGCAGGGAGCTCGGCATCACCGGCACTCCGACAATCATCTTCCCGGACGGCTCCCGAGTCTCCGGAGTTCTCTCCCCGGATCAGATCGAGGCCAGGCTGTCTGCCAAGTGATTTGCGCTGGAACACCGCCAGCTTGAGAGCCCCCATGAGACGCGTCTATAACCCCGATCAGCTTGAGCTTTTCGGACCAAATCCCAACATTCCGAAAGTCTCGAGCGCTAAGCGGCGGAAGAAGCCTGCGGAAACAAGGCCGCAGGCTGCGGCCAAGCCAAGCCCCCAGTCTGATGCCCGCCCGATCGTCAAGGTCAAGACTGCCCCGCCCCCGTCTCATCTCCGCCCCTTCGATTTCGGAACCGCGGACCTGCCGAAAACCATCCCCGTACGCCTGAGCGAACGCCTCCCCGAGCCGACTGCCGACGCTACACCCGCAATGCCTGCCGGCACCGGCTTTTTCGAGCTCAGCCCCGCAGAGCGCAGAACCCTCAAGGAGCGGGTGCAGACCATGGCCTCGGAGCGAATCTCTCCCGAGCACTGCGCCCGTCAGCTTGGACTAGATGAAGAGCTTGTCGCCTATTGGTATCATCTAATCGCTTTGGGGCGGATGTCCGAATTCATCGATTGGGGACGGCTGATTCCCGACTACACGCCACAAATGGAGGAACAGGCTCGGCGGCTGATTGCCCGCGGACTTGCTTCACGGCAGATTGAGTTGATGCTCGGCATCCCGCACAATGTTGTGGAACAGTGGCGCAAGATGCCCTGATGAGATGGTTTCAAGCATTTGATGCGCCGCCCGCGTCGGCGACCACTTTAGGAGAATAGCAATGGGCTCTCTTGACTTCATCATGAAACCGCGTTCGGTTGCCGTGATCGGTGCCAGCACCAAGCAGCACACGATCGGCTCGGACATCATGAAGCGGCTGCAGGAGTATCAGTTCTGCGGGTCGATCTATCCGGTCAACCCCAAGGGCGGCGTCATTGAAGGTCTGCCGGCCTATAAGAGCATCCTGGAGGTGCCGGGGGATGTCGACCTTGCCATCATCGTGGTGCGCAACACTTTTGTGCTCGACACGATCGACCAGTGCCGCGAAAAAGGCGTGGGAGGGCTCGTTGTCATTTCTGCCGGCTTCAAGGAGGCGGGGGCCGAGGGCGCTCAGCTTGAGCGCGAGCTCCTTGCCAAGGTACGCAGCTATGGCATGCGCTGCGTCGGCCCCAACTGTCTGGGCGTTGTCAACACTGCACCGGGAATCCGCCTGGACGGCTGCTTTGCCGAAAGCCTGCCCGAGCGCGGCGACATCGGCTTTGTGTCCCAGTCCGGCGCGCTGGGCGGCGGAATTCTGAACATCCTCAAGGATCTCGGCATTGGTTTTGCGCAGTTCATCTCTATCGGCAACCAGGCCGACGTGAACGCAGAAACGGCAATGGAGTACTGGGAGAACGAACCGGATGTGCGTCAGATTCTTCTTTACATGGAATCGATCCAAAATCCCGAGAACTTCCGCAAGCTTGCAACCCGCATTTCCAAGAAAAAGCCGATTCTCGCCCTAAAGGCGGGACGCTCTGCTGCAGGCGCAAGCGCCGCAAGCTCGCACACTGGCTCCCTGGCAGGCTCCGACAAGGCTGCCGCAGCACTGCTTTCCCAGTCCGGCGTCATCCGTGAATTCTCGCTGCAAAAGCTCTTTGCAACGGCAAAGGTCTTCCGCAACTGCCCCATTCCTGCGGGCGACCGCGTGGCCATCATCACCAACTCGGGCGGCCCCGGCATCATGGCGACCGACGCCGTGATTGAACACGGCATGGCCATGGCGAAGATCAGCGATGAGACCAAGGAAAAGCTCCGCTCATTCCTGCCCGCTGCCGCCTCGGTGAAGAATCCTGTTGACATGATCGCCTCGGCGCCTCTTGAGCACTATCGCCAGACCCTCGAGACGGTGCTTGCCGATGATGCCGTGGACATGGTGATCACGATCTACCTGCCCTTCCTCGGCCTCAAGGACACGGACGTTGCCAAGTGCATCATGGAGGTCAAGGCGGAGCATCCGGAAAAACCCATTGTCGGCGTTTTCATGACCAAGAACGCGTTCTTTACTTCGATCGCGGACATGAACCCGACGGTACCCTTTTACATGTACGCAGAGGAAGCTGTCGACGCCCTGGCGCGCCTTAATGAGCAGCGCATCTGGATGAACAAGCCCGAAGGGGCCGTCCGCTCCTTCGAGGTGGACCGTGATGCGGCCAGAAAGGTTTTTGCCGCGGCTCTTGCCGAGAACCGCGCCCAGCTCACCACGCGCGAGAGCATGGATGTGCTTGAAGCCTACGGCGTGCGCGTGTGCGGTTCCGGGTTTGCCGCCGATGTTGAACAGGCCGTCGCGATCGCCAGCCGCATCGGATACCCTGTCGTGATGAAGATGACCAGCAAGACCACCTCGCACAAGACCGATGTTGGCGGCGTGCGCGTCAACATCACATCCGAGGAGAAGCTTCGCGCGGAGTATGCCGATCTCATTGCCAAGTTAAGCGAACGCGGTCTGCTCGATGGCCTCGAAGGCGTCATCATTCAGGAAATGGTCAAGGGCTCGCGCGAAATGGTCTGCGGCATTGCAACAGATCCCCAGTACGGCCCGATGATGATGTTCGGCCTGGGCGGTGTCTTCATCGAAGTCATGAAGGACGTGACCTTCCGTCTGGCTCCGCTCACGGACATCGACTGTGCTGAAATGGTCCGCAGCGTCAAGGCCTTCAAGCTTCTTGAGGGTGCTCGCGGAACAACTCCCGCTCGGATTGCCCAGATCGAGGAAACTCTAGCCAGGCTCTCGCAGCTTGTCGGAGACTTCCCGTTCGTCGATGAACTCGACATCAACCCGCTCATGATCTCGGAGAAGAACGGCGAGGCCATCGCTGTGGACGGACGCATCAAGGTGCGCATTGACGAGGCCAGGGCCGCTCTGTCCTGACCCCTTGAAAGAGAGAAGGCGCGGTGAAGGAAAACCTGTTCCCGCCGCGCCTTTTTTGTGTCGGTCACGCAAGCCGCGCCTATAAGCCGGATTATGTTCCATGCCGCGCGAGCGTCATGGTGACGACCATTCATCTAGAGCCGGGCTCACGCCCGGCTTCAAGCCATCTACCCGCAGCCATCTCCCGGACCAGGATCAGGCGGCTGCTTATTTGATGTTGCTCCCCGTAGAGATTGCCCGTTTCACCCGGACTTGACCGGCTCGTCTCTGTTGCTCTAATCCGCGCCTTGCGGCGGACAGGTGTTACCTGCTACGGCGTCCTGCGGAGTCCGGACTTTCCTCAGACAGAACCAGGCTGCCCGCGGTCATCCGGCACGGCTTGCGTGAGCCCGTGACTTTACGCGAATTGCCACAGCCATGCAATCGTTTTTCGTGATTCCTTGCGGCAAATCTCAGGCTTTATTCCTTGTTGTTTTATGATGAGGGCGGAATTGTTTGTTTTATTTTTCCACTCGAACCATGAAAAACTACCTAAAGCTACTGCCCGCCTTCATTGCCGGAACCCTTGCCTGCCATGCGGCCCATGCAGGATTCCTTGACGCCGCCCTTGAAACCCTCCCCGGAGCAAACCGCACCTCGGAAGGCTTCTTCTCTGCACAGTGGGAGGGTATCAAGGATCTGTACAACAACGGCAGCACTGGTCTTGTTGTCGGTCTGCACACCACTCACCCGGCCTGGGAATACCACAACCGCAAGGAGGAGAACGGCTATCCCTGGGGCGGCGGCTTGATGCGCGGCTACATTGACGAAAACAACAACGAGCGCATGCTGTTTGCGTTTGCATTTTCGGATTCTCACTACAAGATCGAACCCATCATTGGCTACAGCTGGGTGCACCGCTGGGATCTCTACGGCCCCGTGCATGTCGGCGCCGGCTACATCCTCGGAGCAACATTCCGCGCCGACTATCACTGGCTCCCGATCCCGACTCCGCTTCCCGTCATCAGTGCAGGCGTGGGCAACGTTGACGCGTACATGACGTTCATCCCCGGCTCCAACGTTTTCTTCTTCTACTCGTCCATCAAGACCGACGACCATGTCAGCCGCACCATTCCGCTACCGGCATCCTCTCGCTTTGCCAAGCGCAACGAGATCTATGCCGCCGCCCTGTGGGAGAAGACAGATTCGGCAACTGAAAAGGGATATACGATCACTTCGGATGCCGGCGGACTGATCGGCGTGCGCCGTTTCATCAATGATGCCGTTGCTCTTGAGTTCAATACCACCCGAAGCAAGCACGACACGAAGGCAAACGGCGTCAAGGACCGGCGCTGGAAGCACAATTCCTACAACCTCACCGCCCAGTACCACATGCGCTTTTCCGAGTCCTGGCGCGCCCATGCCGGACTTGGCGTCGGCTACAGCACCTTCAAGGAATCGGGCGGCGGCCAGAAGGAAAGCAGCGTCCACCCGACGGTGCAGGCCGGCGCCACCTGGGCGCCCACCCAGAGCACCCGCGTCATGGCCGGCGTCAACCTGATCTTCCCGCGCTACAGCGGCATTGCTCCATCGGGAGACGTCAAGTTCCGACCGGCTCCGGTGCAGCTATACCTGGGCGCTGGCTTTGCCTTCTAGCAGGCTCAGTCATCCGAAAGGCTCGTCCGCTCAGGCTCGAGCCTTTTTGTTGCCTCCTTAAGCATTTTTCCGCTCCTCTGGTGCTAGCCTTCGCGTTAATCGTACATTCGGCTTTCACGCAAACCTCCCGCATTGTCTGCATGCGGCCGAACACCTGAGGAACATCAAGAGGAATCGATCCCATGTCCATCAATGAAGAACTGTTTGCCCGCGCCCAGAAAACCATCCCCGGCGGCGTGAATTCCCCTGTCAGGGCCTTCCGCAGCGTCGGCGGCGCCCCCCGCTTCATCACGAAGGCAAAAGGCCCTTACATGTGGGATGAGGAGGGCCGCTGCTTCATTGACTACATCGGCTCCTGGGGGCCCATGATTCTCGGACACAATCATCCGAAGGTGATCGAGGCTGTGCAGAACGCCGTGGAGAGCGGACTGTCCTTCGGCGCCGTCACCAAGGCCGAAATCCTCATTGCCGAAGAGATCGTCAAGCTGATGCCCAGCATGGAGCAGGTGCGCCTTGTGAGCTCCGGCACCGAAGCCGGCATGAGCGCTCTGCGCCTTGCCCGCGGCTATACGGGCCGCAACAAGATCGTGAAGTTTGAGGGCTGCTACCACGGTCATTCCGACAGTCTGCTGGTCAAGGCTGGATCCGGAATGCTCACGTTCGGCAACCCCTCTTCGGCAGGCATCCCCCAGGGCACCACCCAGCACACGCTGGTTCTTGAATACAACAATCCCCAGGCTCTCAGGGAATGCTTTGCGCAGCATGGCGACGACATTGCCTGCGTCATCGTCGAGGCAATCGCCGGCAACATGAACATGGTTCCGGCGACTCAGGAATTCATCGACACGATGCGCAGCCTTTGCACTCAGTACGGCGCCCTGCTCATCGTCGATGAGGTGATGACGGGCTTTCGCGTCGCCCTGCAGGGCGCCCAGTCCCTGTACAAAGTCGAACCCGACATCACGATGCTTGGCAAGGTCATCGGCGGAGGCATGCCTGTCGCAGCATTTGGCGGACGCAAGGAGATCATGGACAAGATCGCTCCGCTTGGGCCGGTCTATCAGGCGGGCACCCTCTCGGGCAATCCCGTTGCCGTGGCCTGTGGTCTCGCCACGCTCAAGGAAATCCAGCGCCCGGGCTTTTACGACGAGCTTTCCGCGAAGACGAACCGGCTCGTCACCGGTCTTTGCGAGGCCGCACGCAATGCAGGCGTCCCCTTCTGCGCACGCAGCCAGGGCGGCATGATGGGTCTGTTCTTCCTGCCGCAGCTGCCCCAGGGGTTCGGGGATGTCATGAAGGCCGATCCCGCCGTCTTTGCCCGGTTCTTCAACGGCATGCTCGATCGCGGCGTGTACCTGGCTCCATCCATTTACGAGGCTGGTTTTGTGTCGATCTCGCACACGGACAAGGAGATTGACGCAACCATCGCCGCCGCCCGAGAATCATTCGCTGAGCTTTAATCCCGTATGCTGATACGCCGAATCCTCGCCAAGTGGCTGTTTGTCACGGCCGTCCTCGTTTCCGGAGCCTCCGCAGTAGCGGCTCCCGACTTGTTTTCGCTCGCATCGGCTCAAAAGGATGCTCCAGCTCCGAAGACGGTGACTGCAGACATCATTTCCTCCGCAAGCGAAGTGAAGGCAAACGGGAACTTTGACATTGCCATCACGCTCGAACATGAGTTCGGCTGGCATACCTACTGGATCAACCCCGGCACATCCGGCAAGCCGACCTCGATTGAGTGGAAGCTCCCGACCGGCTGGACAATCCAAGGGCTCGGCTGGCCAACTCCCGAAAAGGAGCAAAAGGGCCCGATCGCAAGCTTCGTTTACTCCGGCCAGACAGTGCTTCCCTTCAGGGTTTCCGTTCCTGCCAAAGAGAAGATTGGTGAAACCAGAAACATTACCGCCCATGTGGAATGGCTCGCCTGCAACGAGATCTGCGTTCCCGGAGAAACCGATCTTTCCCTTTCAGTCACCGTCGAGGAGCAAACAAAAGCCTCAGACGAGGCCCCGCTGATCGAAGGATCAAAAAACCTGATTCCGAAAACCGTTGCGGACCCAGGCAAGGTGACGGCAGTCTATGAAGAAAACCGACTGCGCATCGATATCGACAAGACCATCGGAAAGGTTGAAGAGAGGATTGAGGCATTCGTCGAGAATCGTGATCTCCTCGATTACGAAAATGAGCCTGTGCGCCTGGAGGAAAAGGATTTCTTCTCCCTGTACTTCAAGACAACCCAGCTCTTCCAGAACAGTCCCCCCAAGAATCTCAAGGTCGTCATCGTCGCCGACAATCCCCGCACGGGCGGCTGGGCCGCGCAAACCGAGATCCCGCTCCAGTCGGGGTCTGTCAGCCAGATTTCGTTCCTTTCCATGGAGGAAAATCGCGCTACCAGTTTTTGGGCTTTATCCCCAGCGTCGCTTTCGGCAATTTCGTTTGCATTTCTGGGCGGGCTTATCCTCAATCTCATGCCCTGCGTGTTCCCTGTCCTGAGCTTGAAGATTCTCCAGCTTGTTGGCAGCGGACGCAGGGAAAGCACTCTTTGGATTCATGGCCTCGCCTTTACCCTTGGCATTTTGCTCAGCATGCTTGCGGTTTCCGGGACGCTGATCGGACTGAGAAGCGCCGGAGACGCCGTCGGCTGGGGCTTTCAGCTGCAATCAGCCTGGGTCGTGGCCATTCTGGCAGTGCTCTTTTTCTCAATCACACTCAATCTGCTCGGAGTATTTGAGTTCACTGCAGGCAGCCAGCTTGCCAACGCTGAGGTTGTGCGCACCCTGCCAGCCAACGGACTCCTCGGCAGCCTTTGCACAGGCGTTCTTGCCGTCGTAGTTGCATCTCCCTGCACAGCCCCCTTCATGGGCGCCGCACTCGGCTATGCCGTCACGCAAAGCGCCCTGGACGCTGTCCTAATCTTTCTTTCTCTTGGATTCGGCATGGCGCTGCCCTGGCTTTTGCTCACCATCGTTCCCTTCTGGGCACGGTGTCTGCCTCGCCCGGGTGCCTGGATGGTCACACTGCGTCGCATCTTGGCCGTGCCAATGGCACTGGCCGTGCTATGGCTGCTCTGGGTTCTCAGCCATCAGGTCGATTTCTACGGAATCATCACGGTGGTGATTGCGGGAGGAGCCCTCTCCGTTCTGCTTTGGGCGATCGGCAGAGCCCAGTACGGGCGAAGCTCTTCGGCCGTCCTCAAAGCGGTCAGCGCGGGCCTTACCGCCGCATGCATCGGACTGATTGCAACCGGGATCTTCTCCTCATCCCAAACCAGTCCGCCGGGGGGCTGGGAGCGGTGGAGCGAACAGGAGATCACCGACGCTCTTGAGCACAAGACGCCCATAGTCGTCGAGTATACGGCTGCCTGGTGCGTCACCTGCCAGTTCAACAAGGTCACCGCCATTCGGACGAAAGATGCCGAGGCAGCCATGGCCAGGCTGGGTTATCTGAAATTCGTGGCAGACTGGACGAATCGCGACGAGGAGATCACCAGATCGCTTGCTTCGTTTGGGCGCTCGGGCGTTCCGCTCTATGTGCTTTACAACGGCAAAACCGGACAGGCGACCGTGCTGCCCGAACTCCTGACAGAGGCACAGTTCATTGAGGCGCTGGAGCTAAACGCAGAAAACTGAGAATGCGTCCGCTATCGGGCGTCATGCTGTCTCACGGCAGGGCGCCCTCAGCCACCCAGCGGTTCACGGCATCAATGAAGCCCTTTGCTCTGGGCCGTCTGCCTTCGCCCGAATGATTGACAATCACTACCACACTCCAGCGTCTGCCTGCGACATCCGTCAAATAGCCCGCTTCGGCCCAGACATTCCTGATATAGCCCGTTTTCATGTGCGCACTGCCGGTCGCAACCCCGCGCTTTCGCATCGTGCCATCAAGCCCCGCGATCGGCAGACTTCCGATGAACTCCGCGGCATAGGGACTTCTGAAAGCATAGTTCAGAACCCGCCCCATGGCCTGAGGCGTAACTCTGGCACTGCGCGACAGGCCTGAGCCGTTTTCCAGAACAATCTCTCCGGGAGCCACTCCACAGCCACTCAGCCAGCGCTTGATGACTTTCTGGCTGCGCGCTATGGAAGCCGGTTCGGCCCATCCCCGCTCATCCATGAACGAGAGCGTGAGAAAGAGCTGCCTCGCCATGGGATTGTTCGAATACTTGTTGATCAAATCGACAATCGTCGTCAGCGGCTTGGAGTCCTCCGTCAGGAGCAAAAAGGCGTCCGGGTCCGCCTTGCCTTCAATCCCCCTGCCCTTCCAGACGATTCCCGACTGATTGAGCACATACCCGAGCGAACGGGTGAAAAACTCATCCGCGGAGTAGCCAGCGTAATGCCAGGACTTCGTTCCGCAGGCAAGCGGATAGCGCCCGCGAAAAGTCACCTGCCCGCCAGAAAAATCTCCGTGAAGCCTCTCTTGCCATTCATCTCCCTCGCACCTTGACTTGCGGTCAAGGGGAACCGTTCTTTGCACCTGGATGCCGCGAAGCCCGGGAAAAGACGTGATGCGCGCAATTCCTGCAGGCGAGTCCGGATGGAACGTCAGCGACAGAGACTTCATGTTCGTGAGCAGGGCATCGGCGCCGACGTTGTACGACTCGTTGGCCTCACCGTCAAACGCCCCCTGATCGATGGCCTCAACGGCAAAGGCGGAGCGGTCCAGCGTGATGTTTCCAACGATCTCCCTCACCCCCAGGCCGCGCAGCCTCTCGGCCATCAGCCAAAGAGACTCGCTGACGCGATGCGGATCTCCATCCCCGGTAATCGACACCGCTCTCACGCGGCCCCTCGCATCCGGCGCGCCTTCAGCCCGAATCAGCGTCTTCCAGCGGAAGGCGGGTGTCAGAAGATCGAGCCCGGCCATCGTCGTCAGCACCTTGGCCGTGCTGGCCGGCACGAAAGGCTTGCCCTGGTTCACCGCCAGCGCAGGTCTGTCAGTGCCCGCTGGTGAGATCCAGATGCCGATCATTGACTCGGAAAGCCCTGCCCTTTGCGCCGCCTGAGAGAGTTGAGCCGGCATGGAGGCATAGGCACCGGCCGCCGCGAAGATAGCGGAGATCGACGTAACTATATGTTTTACAAGAGTTTTCAGAACCACTTCGTGCCTCATTCCCTCAACGGAGCAATATTTTGAGAATTTTCGCAGATCGGGACTTGAAAAAAAACAGCCCCGTCCCCATATACCCTTTTGCGTGAGGGCGGGTCCGGTTGACCCGTCTGACAGATTTATGACTAGCCGCCCGTAACCGGCGGCAGATTTTTAACGATTTGGAGTTAGAAAAATGCAGATTCGTCCTTTGCACGACCGCGTGATTGTCAAGCGCCTTGAGGCCGAGACTACGACCGCCAGCGGCATCGTTCTTCCTGACAGCGCCGGCGAAAAGCCTGATCAGGGTGTCGTTCTCGCTGTCGGCCCCGGCAAGCGCGACGATTCGGGCAAGATCATCCCGATGGACGTCAAGGTTGGAGACAACGTTCTCTTTGGCAAGTACTCCGGCCAGACCGTCAAGGTCGGCGGCGAGGAAGTTCTCGTGATGCGTGAAGAAGACATCATGGGCGTTCTCGAGTAATCGGATATCGGATCCTCAAACTTTTCTGACAAGTTTTTTTCAAGGAAATTCACAAATGGCTGCTAAGCAAGTTCTTTTCGGCAATGACGCCCGTTCCCGCATGGTTCGCGGCATCAACATCCTGGCCGACGCCGTCAAGGTCACCCTCGGCCCCAAGGGCCGCAACGTCGTTCTCGAGCGCTCCTTCGGCGGTCCGCTCATCACCAAGGACGGCGTGACGGTTGCCAAGGAAATCGATCTGAAGGACAAGTTCGAGAGCATGGGCGCTCAGATGGTTCGTGAAGTCGCCTCCAAGACCAACGACAACGCCGGCGACGGCACCACGACCGCAACGGTTCTCGCCCAGGCCATCGTTGACGAAGGCATGAAGTACGTTGCCGCCGGCATGAACCCGATGGATCTGAAGCGCGGCATCGACAAGGCCGTCGCCGCCGCCATCGAAGAGCTCCGCAAGATCTCCAAGCCGACGACCACGAACAAGGAAGTCGCCCAGGTGGGCGCCATCTCCGCCAACTCCGACACCGAAATCGGCGACATCATCGCCCAGGCCATGGACAAGGTCGGCAAGGAAGGCGTGATCACGATTGAAGACGGCAAGAGCCTCAATAACGAACTCGAGGTCGTTGAGGGCATGCAGTTCGACCGCGGGTATCTCTCCCCCTACTTCATCAACACCCCCGAGCGCCAGGTTGCCGTGCTGGAAAACCCGTTCATCCTCGTGAACGAGAAGAAGATCAGCAACATCCGTGAACTGCTCCCGGTTCTGGAGGCCGTTGCCAAGACGAGCCGCCCGCTGCTCATCATCGCTGAAGATGTTGACGGCGAAGCTCTGGCCACGCTGGTCGTGAACTCCATCCGCGGCGTGCTCAAGGTTGTTGCCGTCAAGGCTCCTGGCTTCGGCGACCGCCGCAAGGCCATGCTCGGCGACATCGCCGTGCTGACCGGCGCAACCGCCATCACCACCGACCTCGGCCTGACGCTTGAGAAGGCGACGATCGAGCACCTCGGCACCGCCAAGCGCGTGGAAGTTTCCAAGGAGAACACCACGATCATCGACGGCGCCGGCGATCAGAAGGCGATCGAAGCCCGCGTGATCAGCATCCGCCAGCAGATCGAAACCACCACGAGCGATTACGACCGCGAGAAGCTCCAGGAGCGTGTTGCCAAGCTCGCCGGCGGCGTGGCTCTCGTGAAGGTTGGCGCTGCCACCGAAGTCGAGATGAAGGAGAAGAAGGCTCGCGTCGAGGACGCTCTGCACGCCACCCGCGCCGCTGTTGAAGAAGGCATTGTTGCCGGCGGCGGCACCGCCCTAATCCGCGCCAAGCAGGCCATCGCGGGCCTGAAGGGCGACAATGACGAACAGAACGCCGGCATCCGCATCGTTCTGCGCGCCATGGAAGAGCCGATGCGCATGATCGTCAAGAACGCCGGCGAAGAGCCGAGCGTCGTCGTGAACTGCGTCATGCAGGGCAAGGGCAACTACGGCTACAACGCCCAGACCGGCGAATACGGCGATCTCGTTGAGATGGGTGTGCTCGATCCGACCAAGGTGACACGCACGGCTCTGCAGAACGCAGCCTCCGTGGCCGGCCTCATCCTCACGACCGACTGCATGGTTGCCGACATCCCCGAAGACAAGCCTGCCATGGCCCCCGGCATGGGCGGAATGGGCGGCATGGACCCGATGATGTAATCGGCTGACCACCAGCGGAGAAACAGGCGGCGCCACGCCGCCTGAGTGCAAGCGGACTGTCATGAGTGCCAGTCCGCTTTTGCTTTGTTCTCAATCGGTTATAGATTTATTTTTGCGTTTTCGCAAAAACATTTTTCGCTTTCGAGTGGCGCTCGCAGGACGGGATCATTGATAATCGCCGGCAAGTGTATTTCTCCTTCTGCCGGTTTCCTGTCTGACCGGCTTTACCGCCCTGGTGCCTTCACGGAATCAGGGCGTTTTTCTTTTTCCTGTTCTCCAAAGCCTGCACAAAATTGCCTGCCAAAACAATTCTCTGGGAATCTGCTGTCGAATTGGCGATACGCAAACTGCTTAAGTAGTCCTTCAAGATACAGTTCCTCCCGA
>Ga0265299_10002346_pt1 | contig 19706 bp, 22 predicted proteins | sample AusTroGonzalo_MG_4_FD_193485 | JGI IMG/M metagenome (GOLD analysis project Ga0265299, IMG submission 193485) | Bovine rumen microbial communities from tropical cattle in Woodstock, Queensland, Australia - Gonzalo_02 | ecosystem: Host-associated > Mammals > Digestive system > Stomach > Rumen ... | reverse complement strand
AATAAAAAATTGAGGAAGATCCTATGTTTAATTTTTTGTTCAGCAATTTGCGTTCGGATTTCAGGATCCATGCGAAATTTACTCCGAATTCCGTCGGCGTTTTCTTGATTAATCTTGACAGAGCTGCAGACCGTCTGGCGTTCGTGAAACCAAACATTGATCAGCTTGGCTTACCCGTCGAAAGAATTTCGGCAGTTGACGGGAAATTACTCTCGGAGAAAGAACTCCGCAAAGTTTGCGATTACAAAAAATACAGAAGCTATTTTAAGATGTCGCCGGAACGAGGAACCATCGGTTGTTCACTGAGTCATGAAAAGGCATTGAGGGAATTTCTGGAGTCCGAGTACGAATTTGCTCTGATATTTGAAGACGATGTAGTATTCAATCCGCACGAGTTAAAAGAATGCGTCGATAAGGCAATCGAGAAAAAAAATCTTTGGGATATTCTTAGTTTCGAAATGATTCATGACGGATTGTCACTCAAAGTCGCCAATCTTTATGAGGATAAACAGATATCTTTGTATCTTGCTTCCGTAAAACATTCCGGTTGCTACCTGATAAATCGAGGGGCTGCAAAAAGACTTTTGGAGAAGTTTTTCCCAATTATTATGCCTTTCGATCACTATTTCACTGCTTCGTGGGAATTCGACATAAAATTCGCTGGAGTCGAACCTCGCATAGTGAAGCAAGGATTCGGGAATTCGCAAATTAAGTCAGAACCAAGTAAAAAATCTAACGACCGGAGAATAAAGCTCAGCAATTCGGTATTTAACATATGCAGGTCAATTATCGGTTTCATCTATAATCTGTATCTGTATGTAAAAAATTTGATAAACAAAGAATGATATTTTGATATTGAGAAGTTTGAGATTTTTTTGTGGTTGTAAATAATTCGTTAACAAATATTGATTATGGTGTTAGTATGTGGTCCGTGTTGTGGGTGATATGAAGATATATTTAGTCGGTGGCGCAGTAAGGGATCGTGTAATGGGGGTCGCCCCAAACGACAGAGATTATGTCGTAGTCGGGGCTTCTATCGAGGACATGCTTCTGAGAGGATTTCGTCCCGTAGGAAAGAGCTTTCCTGTTTTCGTCCGAAAAGATTCGAATGAAGAATATGCCCTTGCTCGTAAGGAAGTTAAAACCGGCCCCAAACATACTGATTTCGGCTTCTTTTTCGATAAATCAATAACGTTGGAAGATGATTTGGTCAGGCGTGATTTCAGTTGCAATGCGATGGCCTACGATCTTGAAGAGGATAAGATCATCGATTATCACGGAGGAATTGAGGATATCCATAATAAAATTCTTCGCCACATAAGTCCTCATTTTGTCGAAGATCCGCTGCGAGTTATAAGATTATGTCGATTCTCCGCTCAATTAAACTTTTCGGTTGCCAAGGAAACCATGAGTTTGGCACGAGATATGGTACTTCAAAACCAACTGGAAAATCTTTCCGCCGAAAGAATTTGGAGTGAAATAAAGAAAGCTTTGCGCTATCCGAATTTCTACAGATTTATTGAAGTCGCCCACGAGTGTTTCGCTCTGAAAAAGATTTTATCTGCTGTTGAGAAACTTTGGTTTGTCAAAAAGAATTCTCGAGAAGGGACTCTTGCGGAACATACCATAGACTGTCTGAAAAATGTAAGTAAAGATAACGAAATAGTGAAGTTTGCGACTCTTCTACACGAAGTCGGAGAAACAAAAATTTCTAGCACAAATCACCCTTGCGAAGACCCTGAACAGCAGGGGGTTCAAATAATAAAAGATATTTGTCACTCTCTGAAAATTCCGAACGATTTTCGGAGTTTTGCCGTGTTTGTGTGTAAAAATTACAAAAAGTTTCAGCAAATAAACAAAATGGATATCGAACAACTGCTGGATCTGACAGATGAATATATAAAGAAAACCCCCGCAGACTTCGAAAATTTTATGTCCATTTGCAAAGCGGCAGTGCCCAACGTTGATTTCCAAAATTCTGAACGAAAAATTCGAGATATTTATAAAATCCTGTCACAAGTCAAGGCGAATCAAATGCCTGACTTCAACTCTATAAAAAAAGATTCAACATTCAAGGATAAATATCGCAAATTTAAATTGGAAGTCTTACAAAAACACGGATTCTAACAAAATTTGAACAATTTTTTAAAATTTCTGCGAAATTCTAACGAGTTATTAACTTTATTCTAGAACAATTCTCTTTGTAAGAGTGTGTTAGGATAAAAATGGATAGAATTCCAAATATCGTATTAGAATTATGGAATTACGGGGAGTTGTGAAAAGAAAATGCAAAAAGTTTCAAAAAAAATCTCCAGCATAATAAATAGCGAAATCTGCAATGACGAAGTAAAGATCAAAAAGATATATCACATACTAAGTAACAAGCATCCTGCAGACATTTCGGATGTTATTGAAGACTTAGACTCGGATTCTCGTCAAGTATTTTTTAAACTCGTGCCTCAACTCGTGAATTCCCAAGTTTTGGTAAATCTTGTAAATCCTTACCGAACAAAAACCATCGCTTTCTTCGGATTAGAACATTTTAAAAAGTCGGTACAACTTCTGAAAAAAGATGAACTGATCAAACTAGTCGAACAACTTAACGTCAAGGAACGCAACCGATTCATTGATATGATGCCAAAAAAAATGAAAACCATTGTTAAATTTCTGATGGCATACCCAGAAAATTCGGTTGGTCGAAACATGTCTTTCGATTTTATATTGGTTTCGGAAAACCTTTCGGTGGAAGATGCCTTAAAATATATCAAGGAAAAAAAGGAAACGCCTGACAGCTGTTCGGAAATTTTTATTGAAAATGATGAATACAAACTTACAGGACTAATATCCCTTACCCGCTTGTTAAAATCGCATAAAAAGAAAAAACTCAAAGACATTGAGAGCCCGGATATCGTCGAAATTGCGGCAACAGACGACCAAGAAATAGCCCATAATTTATTTAACAAATATCATTTTGTAAGAATTCCCGTAGTGGATGATAACAATCATATGATCGGACTAATCAGATCTGCAGACCTTATAGACATTGTTCAGGAGGAAATCACCGAAGATTTTACTCAATTAACTGGAACCTCAGAAGACGATGAAATAAATACTTCTCTGTTGTCAGGCTGTTTTAACAGACTTCGTTGGCTATCGTTTGCAATCATTAATACCCTTTTATCTCCATTTATCATTTCGATGTTTCAAAATACTATCCAGCAAACCGTAGCGTTAGCGGTATTAATGCCAATCGCGGGAGCATTAGGCGGAAACATAGGAATTCAGACCGCAAGTGTAATTATTAGAGCTTTTTCTACAGAAGAATTCCGCAGCGAACAATATCCAAATGTAATTAAAAAAGAGATTCTCATGGGCATCTTCAATGGATTGATAATCGGTTTGCTGTTGGGAGTGACTGTCCTTTTCTGGTTTAATGATTTTAAATTATCTATGTTGTTGTGCGGAACCATGGTATTTTGCGCCGCCTGGGCTTCATTCATAGGAGTATCTCTCCCTATAACTTTTTATCATTTCGGATATGATTCTTCTCTCAGTTCCGGTCCTTTGATCACGACAATAACAGACGTTTCAGGATATGTAGTGTTTCTCGGGTTAGCTCATATATTTCTGAGCTAAAAATCACTGTTACGGATTGACATTTTGGTTAAAACTGATACAATTCAACTCCATTAGTTGAGAGAGATTACAATGATAACTAAAGAGAGAGTTTTAGTTTCAAGAACGATTGCTGTACCGGCGGATACTAATCCGTGGGGAGATATCTTCGGCGGATGGATCATGTCTCTTATGGATATCGCCGCAGGAAGTATAGCTGCTCGTTTAGCCCGCGGATCTATTGCTACAAAGGCGATTAATAACGTTACCTTTGATACTCCTATCTTCGTGGGAGATGAGGTCTCGGTTTACGCGGAAATTGAAAAAATCGGAAATACTTCTATGACCCTGAATGTGTACGTAGATATCTGCAGAAAGGGAAGCAGCGAAGTGTTGAACGCTGTCAAGGGAACCTTTATAATGGTGGCATTGGATGAAAATCGCAGACCGCGTCCCGTAAAGGCGTTCTGGGATAAGTCCGAGAAATAATTTTTAAAAAAGGGCGGATTATGAAAGACAAAAAAGAGGACATCGGCTTGGAAGAGCAGGTTAAGTCTGAGTCGAAAGCTGAGGTTTCGGAGAACTCCGATAAGAATTCGGAGTCTGATAAGAAATCGCAGCCGAATCTGCTTGATCAGGTTGAGAAGCTGAAAGATACACTGCTTCGGAAAACAGCTGAGTCCGAAAATTTGAGAAAGCGACTGGAAAAAGAAAAAGATGACGCTGTAAAATACGCCAACAAAAGTTTCGCTCGTGATCTTCTCGCGGTCTTAGACAATTTTGAGAGAATCAATGGCAACATTGCCTCCGTGAGAGATAAAATCAATGCTGATCCTAGTCTGAAAGCTTACTTTGACGGAATCGCGATTTGCGAAAAGGAATTATTATCGACCTTCCAAAAGTACGGTATTTCCCGCATAGAAGTTTCAGCAGGAACCCCTTTTGATCACGATTTACATCAAGCGATGTGTGAGGTTGATGACGACCAGCAACCTGCTGGAACAGTGGTAAAGGTGTTTCAGACCGGGTATAAATACCACGATAGACTGTTGCGCCCGGTGATGGTAAGCGTCTCTAAGAAGAAATAATCGGAGTGTCAGTGGAAGAATCTGAGAAGATAATCTGCGTCGACCTGGATGGTACTTTGATAAGGTCTGATTTATCCTGGAATTCTACTGAAAAATTCGCAAAAAAATGTTTCTTCAATATTTTTAAGCTGATTTTTTGGTATTTCAAGGGAGTTCCTTATCTAAAATATAGAGTGGCAGAAAAAATCGAGATTGCGCCGTCTTCCCTGCCCTACAACTCCGAATTTCTGTCTTACCTTGTACAAAAGAAATCAGAGGGAAGCAGGATCTACTTAGCAACCGGCTCCACAGAGAAGTACGCGAAAAAAATCGCCGATTATCTTCAAATTTTCGACGGAGTTTTCGCCAGCGACTTAGAAACAAACCTTGTCGGAAAAAATAAGGCTAGGAAGCTCGCAAAACTGTTTCCAAATGGGTTTACCTACGCAGGAAATAGTGCTGATGATGTCTATGTTTGGGAAAAATCTTCAAAAAAAATTTTGGTTAATCCAAGTAAAAAGGCAAAAAAAACGATGCGTTTTGAAAAATATACGCTGTATGAATCTTGAATTTTGAGCATATCTGACATCAAAATTGAATATATTTTGAATTTCTGCAACACATAAAGTTAATAGTCTTGAATTTTCAGTATATCTATTGCAAATACGAATAAATTAGTGTTAGAGTTGAGCATTGTAGTACTAGAGGTTAAAAAATGAACAAGACAGAGTTGATTCACAAAGTTGCAGGAAAATGCGGATTATCCCAAAAAGGTGTGGGAGATTGCCTAAATTCTATTATTGAGGTAATCCAGAAGGAATTGAAGTCAGGCGGAGATGTTGTTATCCCGGGATTCGGTTCATTCTCAGTCGGAAAGAGAGCTGCCAGAACAGCGCGTAACTTCCAAACAGGTAAGATGATGGACATTCCTGCGACAAAAACAGTAAAGTTCAAGGTCGGAAAGACATTAAAAGAGTCAGTTAAATAATTTTGGGAGAGATATCGTCTCTCCTTTCTTCATGTTGTTTTATTGTACTTAGACGAATTGAGTTGTTTTGCTGTGGCTTGTAGGGGGTGTTTCTCTTTGCGGATTTCGGCAAAGGAAGGGCTTAGGAGAAGTTAAGTTTCTTATGTTTGCCTCGCATTCCGCCTGGAGTTTCGATAAGGAAAGCCCCGGCAGAATCGAAGCTTAATTGCCTTAAAATGGAAAATTAATATTTTACGTTGTACTTCGCCAGAGCACGAACGGACCAACCTTTGTTCGCCCTCACATTATTTAGACCAAGTCCTTTATCATCTGTCTTGAATCCAAAGTTATAATCGGCTTCCACTGCTGTCGAAAAATTCTGATAGAAGGCTTTTTCCGCACCTACTCCCAACACAAAAGAGGTCTTATTTTTCGAATGGTTATTAGCACCATCGAAGAAAGATACTTTTGACCAACCGCAACCAAATTTTCCGTAACCCAGTACATCATTGCGCACAGTATAACCTATTTTCACATCAACCTGAGGGAAAAATCCTTTCATCTGAAGACTGGCATCCTTAGCATAATCTTTGTAAAATTTCTTTCTGTTCTTCATGAAGTCGAACAAGAGCTCACCTCCCATGTACGCCTTGTTTCTAAAGACTTTTCCTCCACCGATTACAAAAGATCCCATTAAACGGTTGGCTTTCATATCTGCCATACCATCTACGGAAGATTTCAAAAAGCTACCGCCGATTCCTAAACCTCCATATACATTGCTGAAGACGTTTTTCGAAGCACTCTCAGTAACTGATACTTCCTTCGATTCTTTCGCATTCGCCGAAAACATCATCGCGCAAACAGCAGCAATCAATATTACTTTTTTCATTTCAACTCCTATTAATACAAAAACTACTTGAGGCTACAACAAGATACGGTCTTTCTCAACAAACAAAAAGATTTTACAGATAAGCGGTGATTTTTTTATCACAGTCAGGTCTAATAATTTTTACGAAAATTTAACGAAATACCGACACAGCACCCACAAACAATGAACTTAGAATATAAAAAGCCCCGGCTGAAACCGGGGCTTAGTTGTCATATGACGATGGATTAGTACTTCACGTTGTACTTAACCAAAGCACGTACTGTCCAACCTTTGTTGAAACGTACTCCGTCGTCCTTCCATCCGAAGTTGTAATCCCCTTCAAAAGCGGCAGAGAACTTCTTGCAGAAAGCCTTTTCAGCACCTAATCCCAATACAACAGAGGCCTTTGACTTGGAATACGTTTTTTTGCCTTTGTTGTACTCAGCAACTTTCGACCAAGCACAACCCAATTTTCCGTAAACTAGAGCGTCATTCTTGAATACGTAACCGACTTTAGCATCGATCTGAGGAATGAATCCATTCGTCTGGAAGCTATTGTCACCGTTCTTCCACTTTTTTGTCTTCATGGCATCGCAGAGAACTTCAGCACCGGCGTATACATTGTTCTTGAATACTTTTCCGCCACCGAGTACGAAGGAACCCATAAAACGGTTGGCCTTGTAGTCTTCACACTTCAAGAAGCTACCACCGATACCCAAACCAGCGTAAATGCTGTTGAAAGCACTTGTCTGAGCAACCTCAATAGCCTCTACATCCTGTGCTACGTCTGCGTTCGCCGAGAACGCCATCGCGCAAACCGCTGCGCTTAACATTACTTTTTTCATTTTAAACTCCTAAATTAAAAAGCTCCCTAAATCTACAATGGACATTTTTGTTTTTCAATTAGTTATGAAACTTTTCGACTTGATTGTGCTTTTTTTGTAACACATCTCTTGTATTTTATAAAAATTTAAACCAAAATATTTGATAGATATCAAACAATTACGCAAATTTTACTTAAAAGTTAAAAAACAATTAATTTTTGTTATAAAAAAAATCTAACAACAAAATCTCGATATTTTTTTCGACTGCGAAAGAAAAAATTAATCAATCCTCCTATAAGCCTCTTTACCCTCCTCTGACGCCGTTGACCTCCTTGTATTTAAAATTTTTATTTAGTAGACTCGAGCTTGGTGTTCATTATTGAGGTTTGTTATGGTAGTGAAAGACGTTAAATTTTCAGCAAATAAGTCTGAAGTCTGTTCAATTGTGGTTGGGGTATATTCCGATGGTAGTTTATCGGCGAAAGCGGCGGCACTGGATGTCGACGGGAAAATTTCCAAAACTGTGAAAAAATTGGGTTTCTGCGGAGGTCTTTTTAAGACTTGCTCTTTCGTTTCGTGCATAGACAATATCAATCACGTAATTCTGGTTGGTTTGGGCGAAAAATCGAGAGAATACTCCGAGTTTGAATTAGAAAAATTGGGTGCCACCGTATATTGTGCGTCGGCGAAGTTGGACGAAGAAATTTCTGTTTTGATTTCCGGAAGCGATATTTCATTCAAATGCAGTAAATACGGGACGGAGCTAATGGCACTTGGATTTATGCTGAAGTCGTGGAATTTCGACAAATATAAAACGAAGTGTAATTGCGAGTGCAAGCCGAAGTTGAAGCGTGCAGTATTCGTTACCGAAGAGTGCGCTGCAGTGGAATCCGAATTTGCGTGGTTCAGAAATTTGGCGGAAGGGATATTCCTTACGAGAGAGGTAGTTTCAGAACCGGCAAACGTAATTTATCCTGAGAGCTTGGCTAAGATCGCGGAATCTGAATTAAAGCCGTTAGGAGTTGAAGTTCAAATTTTAGAAAAAGATGAAATGGCGAAACTGGGAATGGGCGCGCTGCTCGGAGTTGCTCAGGGAAGCGTAAAAGACCCGCGTTTGGTAATCCTGAAATGGAACGGCGCAGCTGACAAGAGCGCGAAACCCGTGGCATTCGTCGGGAAGGGCGTTACTTTCGACAGCGGTGGTATCAGCATAAAGCCTGACGACGGAATGTATGAAATGCGCTACGATATGGCAGGGTCCGGAACTGTTCTCGGATTGATGAAAGCGATCGCTTTGAACAAATTGCCTGTGAATGTCGTCGGAGCAATGGCTTTAGTCGAAAATATGCCATCGGGATCAGCGCAGCGTCCGGGAGATGTTGTAAAATCGATGTCTGGACAAACTATTGAAATCATGAGCACTGACGCGGAAGGTCGTTTGATTCTTGCAGATGCGTTGTGGTACGTACAAAGCAAACACGATCCGGATGCAATTATCGATTTAGCAACTCTGACTGGAGCAATCGTAGTTGCGCTGGGACACGAGTTCGCAGGACTCTTCTCAAATTGCGACAAGTTAGCGGACCAAATCAAGGCGTCTTCGGAAATTACCGGAGAGAAAGTCTGGAGAATGCCGTTGACCGAACACTTCGACAAATCTATTAATTCCGACATTGCTGATATGATAAATTTGAGCAAACCGGGAACTCGAGCAGGCGGAACAACAGCGGCTCAATTTTTGAAGCGATTTGTAAATGACAAAAGATGGGCACATATCGACATCGCCGGAGTTGAAACTACAAAAGATGATCTGTTCGTCTGTTCCAAAGGTGTAACGGGATTTGGAGTACATCTGCTTTTTGATTTCCTCTGCAGAAATTATGCGAAATAACAACCTAAACGACGGAGCGAACGCATGGAACTGAATTTTTATCATGTAATGAGCGGAAATTTGGTTCCTTCCGTCGTCAAGTTGTTAGAAAAGGTCTACGATTCCGGAAAGAGATCCGTTTTTTTCAGTCCCCTGGAAGAGAGAGTTAAAATCGTCGATAAAACTTTATGGACTTTTTCCAAAAACGCATTTGTTCCACACGGAGATAAGTCATTAGGGTTTTCAGAACTTCAATCAGTTTATTTAACTTCGGAAATTGAAAATCCGAACAAATCAACAGTATTAGTAATGACTGACGGCTTTGATTACAAGAGCTGGGATCAAAATTTTGAACGGATAATTTTCATTTTCGAGGATGATAATTCCGCAGAAACCGCGCAGTCGATGTTTGCTGACTTGAAAAATCAGGGCGAAAATGTAAAATACTGGAAACAATCCCAAAGTGGTTGGGAAAAGTTGGATTAGGAAATTTAGGAAAAGCACATGTCTATACAAAAAACACTTTCTATTATAAAGCCGGATGCTGTCGCTAGAAATCTTATCGGAAGCATCGACGCGAAGTTGGAGCAAGCAGGATTACGCATTGTAGCTATGCGCAGAATTCAGTTGACGAAAGAGCAAGCTCAGCAGTTTTACGCAGTACACAAAGATAAGGCATTCTACGACAGTCTTTGCGATTACATGTCTTCCGGACCTGTAGTTGTTCAGGTATTGAGCGGAGAAAATGCTGTTCTGAAAAACCGTGAAATCATGGGAGCAACCAATCCGGCTAACGCCGAAATCGGAACTATTCGCAGAGATTTCGGGGAAAGCATTGAACATAATTCTGTCCATGGATCAGACTCTCCTGAGAATGCGAAAATCGAGATAAGTTTCTTCTTCAACAAGTTGGATATTATTGATTAAACCTGTTGTTAGGGTATCGAATAACATGAAGCGCTCTTTGTTTTTGTTGTTGTTTTTTTCGTTCAGCATTTTTGCTGAGAGCCCCTACCTCGAAGTAAGCGGGGTCACGACAAAAGAGACGGACAAAGATTCTTTGGCAGCAAAGCAGAAAGCGCTTTCAAAATCAACAAACAAAGCTTTCAATAGACTGTTGGAGAGTTACTTTCCGGAAGCGGTGTCTTTGAAAGATAAAATTCGAAAAAAAGAAATTCAAAAATGCGTGTATGATTACTCGATAGATCAGGAAAAATTTTCAGGGAAAACTTATATCGCAAAATTTTCGTTCAGATTTTCAAAAAAAGATGTACAAAAAATCCTCAGAGGTCACAACATAGCGGAATATAAAGAAAAAAAATCCGAAAAAAATACTGTAGTTCTCCGTACTAAGGACTATCTGAGTAACTATATACGGCTTCGGAAATATAAAGTAATTTTATTTTCTCCCAAACGGATGCTTTTAGAAATTCCTATTGGAGAACTAAGATCTTTGACGGATTACGATATTGCACTCAAAAAAGTAAATGCTGAAATTCATTCCTAACATCATCACCGTATTAAGAATATTGCTGGCATTTTTGTTCATTCCGATATTCTTAGAGGGTAGGTATTCTTGGGCGACGGTAATTTTTTTTGTAGCTGCGGTTTCGGATTTTTTCGATGGATATATCGCTCGCAAGTTTGGAATTACCTCGAAATTCGGCGCTATGATGGATCCTGTTGCCGACAAGGTATTGATGTTCGTATTGTATCTGCTCTTTGCTCACGAAAAAATCATCCCGTACTATCTGGCTGTTGTGGTAATTTTGCGAGATTTGCTGATTCTTGCTGTTGTCTTGATCTGTCTGATAAAAAAAATCAAATTGAAATTTTCACCTCTCATGTCCAGCAAAATCAACACGACGGTGCAATTGACATTCGTGATGTTGGTATTGACTTGCAAGACGTTCTCAATCAATTTATCATTGGATACGTTGGTTTTGTTTGTCTGCGGAATGACAATTTATTCCGGATTGGACTATGCTAGAAGGTATAAATGGATTAAGAATGAGTTATGTTCGTGACAGAAAAATTTTTCTCCTGGGTTTTGTTTTAGTTTGTATCGCTTCCTTTTTTTACGTATTTTCGGATGTTTCCTTTCCCTTTGTATTCGGATTCGTTTTGGCCTATCTGTTCGCACCCGTGGTGAACTTCTCTTCTAGGCATGTCAACCGATCCCTGGTAAGCCTTACATTTGCTGTTCTGTTTGTGGCCGTATTTGTTTCGGCGGGATTGGTTTTTATTCCGAAAATCAAAGAATATATACTGTACATAGTTGAAAATATTCCGAAATATTATGACGATTTTATAAAGTTCTCAGATCAATTTATCTCCTCACAAACTGCGGAACCTTATCAAGCGGAAATAGAAAGTCTGAAACAAGAACTGCAGAAATATACAAATCAAAAATTGTTGATATTAACTTCCGTGCTGAAAGGAATCGCTTCAAAAAAAAGCACAATCGCCGAGTGGATGTCATTTTTTGTAATTGCGCCCATTTCTCTTTACTATTTCTCGAAGGATTGGGAAAAATTATCGGCAAAGGTATACGATCTTGTACCGCCAAGACACCGTGCTTTTCTGACCGAAGTTTTTCTGATTATAAGAGGGTCATTTCGAAGATTTTTTCACGCACAATTTTATGTAGTAGCGGCACTGTTTGCTTACTATGCGATATGCCTTGGAGCCATTGGAATAGATCACTGTTTGTTTTTCGGATTGGTCTCGGGATTGCTCTCATTTATTCCCTTTATCGGCGCAATGATAGCGTGTTTTGTTGTGATTTTCTTGTCGATATCTTCGTTAACGTTAACAAAGTTTTTGATTTTGCTCGCAACTTACTCTCTGGGACAGCTTGTCGAGGGATATATTCTGTCGCCAAGATTCGTAGGAAAAGGAACAGGTCTGCATCCTCTGTGGATATTGTTTGCCTTCTTCGCGGGGTTCAAGTTGCTGAATGTTCTCGGAGTTTTGATTTCCATTCCGGTGACCGCTATGCTTCGAGATTTGATAAATTTCGGCATACACAGGTTTAAAGCCAGCCAAATGTATAAGCAGTAAAACCGTTTCAGGAAACCAATGAGAACAGTTCAGGAAGTTTTTGATTTTTCGAAAGAAGAGAGTTTAAGTTGGAACGACTTTATAGAAAGCGTTGAAAATCGCGACGCTTTGACTTACCTTACTCGCTGGCCGAACTGGAATTCCAACGGGTTGGTGATTGTCGGAGAACACGGTGTCGGAAAAACCCATTTAGCTTCCTTATGGGCTCAATCTGCTAATGCCGTGTGCGTCCTAAAAAGCTGTGTTAACAATGATCCTCGCGATTTATTCCAAAATACGGAAGATAACAAATGCAACTTTGTCTTTGATAATTTTCAGGATTTTCTGACGGATCAACGCTGGCTGTTCGACTTTTATAACATCGCAAAAGAAAAGCACCGGTCTTTTCTAATTACCGATATAACCCCACCGGCGCTGTGGAACATCTCTCTGCCAGATCTGAAATCAAGATTGAATTTACTGCCTGTCGTACGAATATCCAGTCACAGCGACGAGCTGCTTTTTAAAGTGACGAAGAAATTGGCACGAGATTACGATATAGAAATTGCGGATAGCGTCGTGAAATATATTCTGACGATGTGCCAAAGAGATATCCCTGAAATCTCACGTATTTTAAAAACATTGGACAAGCTGTCCCTTCAGCAAAAAAAACCTCTCAGTCTGAATTTCGTCAGAAAATATTTGAACGTCTAAACCAACATCGTCGAACTATGGCAAAGTATTTTTATCGCCATGATAGAATGACTTCTTTTGATATGTTAAAATGCCTCGTTTTTGTGAAGTCGGATGGCTGCTGCTAATGCAGAGGAAAGTCCGGACTCCTTGAAGGAAAGTGCCGGGTAACGCCCGGCGGTGTAGGTGTCGAATGGTTTCGACGTCGGCATTAGGGAAAGTGTAACAGAAAATATACCGCCCTATTTTGGGTAAGGTTGAAAAGGCGAGGTAAGAGCTCACCGCGCGCTTGGCAACAGGCACGGCAGTACAAACCCCACTTGGAGCAAGACCAAATAGGAATAACGTGCCCTTCACACTATGTTATTCGGGTAGGTTGCTAGATGTCTGCGGCAACGTAGGCACAAGATGAATAGCCATCGGAATCGAAAGATTTTACAGAATCCGGCTTACAGACTTCACAAAAACAGGGAAAAATTCTTCCAAAAAATAAAAATTTTACAAAAAATTACTACTCCCAGATGTTCCTTGAATTTATATTCTGTACATGCATTAATACGTAGTTGGTGTTTTTTGTAAGAAAAGTGGAGTTAAAGGTGAAAAGATTTCTAATTTTAGCAAGCTTAGCGATGATTTCGACAAGTGCTTGTGGAATGATAGCGGACGAAAGTGTGAAAGAAACAGAGAAAACTTATAGACAAGTTGAAAGAGGGTTGTCTTTTGAGAAAGCGATCAGGTCGGGTAATATCGATTATGTCAAATACTTTGTTGAACTCGGTGTGGATATTGACAAAGAGAATGAGTACGGAAACAGTCCGCTGACCCTGGCTTGTAGATGTGGTCACGAAGATATTGTAAAATACTTAATAGAACGCGGAGCGGATATTAATAGAGAATGCAAGGAGAAAGACTTGTTGAACATTCCTCAGGAAGACATTGATGAGGATGTTGTAAAGTACCTAATGAAATACGCCGAGGATATCAACAGAGAAAATAATGAAATTCAGTTAAGTGTTCCGCACGAAAAAATTGTGGAGTATATGGTGTCGAAATTCGGCGTTGCGGAGATCAATACGGGAGAAGAGGAATCTCAGTTAATTATTCCATACAAAAATGGGGAAAAACACCTGATAGCTCATATACCAAACTATAATCTGGGATTTTGTGGAGGATCTCCGTTGCATATAGCGTGCGGAAATGGTAACGAAAGCATCATAAAGTACCTAATAGAACATGGAGCAAATATTAATGGAGAAGATGAGTGGGGAGAGACACCATTGCATCATGCCTGTGAAAATGGTCACGAGAACATCGTAGAGTACCTAATAGAACATGGAGCAGATTTTAATAAAGAAAATGAGTGGGGAGAAACACCATTGCATTTGGCGTATATTAGCGGTTGTGAGCGTATTATTAGCCTTCTGACTGGAAATGAAACCGTTTGTGAAGATTCAGATACAGAATCTGATATTGATTCATATTCCTAATATACAAAAAGCATCTGTAAATAGTATTCAACAGGGCACTCCGCGCGAGTGCTCTTTTTTTATATCTGATATCCCGCTCACAGACTTAGTAAAGACGCAGCAAGCTTTTCGAAAATAGTTTGTCGTATGATACCGGCATCCGTATACAGTGTACTGTTTTCGATTAAAAAATTTTTAAAAATTAACTAGTCTGAAAAATAATGTTGATATAGTAGGAGAAAATGTTAAATGATATAGATATGTTTTGAAGGAAATACGATATGAAGAAATTTATTATTTTAACAAGCTTATTGGCGATGAACGTACAAGGAATGCCGGAAAACCTACTCAGTCATGAACACGTAAGAATATGCAGCACTCCAGGCGGATTGTGGTCTCTTGAAGAAGAGTATTACACTCACTATAGAGCGCTTAGCACTCCGCCTAACTTCAAGTTATCTGTAAATCGGCAATCAGAGAATCTACATCCGAAAAAAATTGCTGAAAATCCATGTCCGAAAAAACGAAAATCCTCAAATTTTAAGAAAAGGATTAACGAAAAGCCTTTCGAAATATTCAAACTAATGTCAAAATCTGAACCAGAACTTCATGAATCAATCAACTCAGTAAGGCAGAATGTTATAGAAGCACAAAATCAGAAACAGAAAACTGATCAAAACGTAAAAAAAGTATTGAAAAAAAAGCGTTTTGAAAAAAGATTTACCAACTTTTTGGGAAACAACGTTGGAAAATTTGTTGCTGATAAATTATTTGATTTATTAACCTTCAGAGATGGAAAACGACCTAATATAGAAAAAAAACAGAAGAATAGTCATTAGAGTAAAGGCACTCCGCGCGAATGCCTTTTTTCAGGGAATCGTCTAAAACTGCAGGATTTTACAGAATCAATCTTACAGACTTCACGAAAATCCAACGCAAATGCAATCTGACCGATTAAATCTCATGTCGAACCAACAGTCGATTATACTCCGTAACAAGATTTGTAAAATTATCGGTAGGAAAATCTACTCTTTCGGCAGAAATAATTCCTGCGTCATACCTTGCCTGAGCTTCTGCGTTTTGTAACTTAATTTCATCATTGATTTTACTGCGTTTGGAATTTTCCTGACTTATCGCCCGTTCCAAAGTAGGACGTAACCCGTATGCAAAATAATCACAGGATTGATCCATCCAACCTTCTTTCGGAAGACCTGTCTTAAATCCAGCCGATCTGGTAAATTTCCGTGTCTCACCATATACTTTCAAGTATTCTCCCTCAATAACAAAATTCGGCATAATTTCTTGGAGACTTTTTAAATCAGGTTCTGGAACATTTGTATTATCCAAGTAAGTTTGAATAGATTGCAGTTCATCGTCATCTAACAATTGTTCAAAAACTTTTAATTTAGTCAAAACTCTAGAGAGAGTTAAACGGCGCATATCCAACTTCATAGCCATCAATTGCTCAGCCGTCTCAACGATATAAGTTGGTGTATCCTGTCCATTAATCTTACAATTTGCAATAATATCAAGAACTTGATTTTTAACCTCCATATATTTCTTAAATTTCTCCTCCAGAAACGTATCCCATCCATCATTTATTTTTTTATTTATACCCTCAATCATCTGAGGAAGACCCGATATTCCGGCAGTCAGTGCTGATATTCCTAAAGACATGCTGTCCACGCTGTCCTGAAGAGGTTTTATGAGAGGTATGTTAGTCTCTACCAGTGATTTTAGTCCGAGAGTTACTTCTCCCGTATTAGAATCTATTTTGTCATATATAATTTTTTCAAGCTTACTTACGCTTGTAGTGTTAGTATCTACTTTCGATTCTAGTCCGGGAATTGTTGTGTTTTCAAGAGTGTTTATCCTTGTAGTGTTATCACCTACTCGCGAGTCTAGTCCGGGAATTGTTGTGTTTTCAAGAGTGTTTATCCTTGTAGTGTTATTACCTACTCGCGAGTCTAGTCCGGGAATTGTTGTGTTTTCAAGAGTGTTTATCCTTGTAGTGTTATTACCTATTCGCGAGTCTAGTCCGGGAATTGTTGTGTTTTCAAGAGTGTTTATCCTTGTAGTGTTATCACCTACTCGCAAGTCTAGTCCGGGAATTGTTGTGTTTTCAAGAGTGTTTATCCTTGTAGTGTTATCACCTACTCGCGAGTCTAGTCCGGGAATTGTTGTGTTTTGTAAATCTTTTTGGTCATATAAAATATTCTCGATATTCGTCACTTTTGTTTGCAATCCATGGGTCACCTTTCCCGTCTCAGAATCTTTTTGATCATACAGAATGACTTTTATGTTCCTTACATCATCCTCCAAACTAGTCCCATAGTTTACCGTATTCATTGCGAAACTCGGAACATAAATCGCAAGAACAAACAAAATCTTTTTCACTTTTCACTCCCAATTGTACATAATTAATCTTGGCTCGCTGTTTGTTAACAAATGGTTAATATTCTTGAAAAATATTTTTATAACCGAAGGATATGAACTAAATAAAAATCCGAAAAATAGAGAATTCTATCCTTCAGCAAATAACCTCCTCTACTTCTTGCTCTTTAGTTTGAAAACAGTTATCATTGGGCGACATTGTTTGAGGTAAGACTGTGAAAATTATTGCTGAAAAATGCCAAAAGTGCTTGGAATGCGCAGAGGTTTGCCCTGTGAAAGCAATTTCGGAAAAAGATGGGAAAGTCGTTATCGACAAGGAAGTTTGCTTGAGTTGCGGGTGTTGTGCATCAGTCTGTCCTAATCGCGCTATTGAGTTTGAATAAGGAGTTACCATGCTATCGGTTTTATTGGGTTTACATTTTGCTCTTACGTTAGCGATCATCGGATTGGTTCTGTTGCAGAAGCACGATTCTGACGGGGCCCTTGGATCCAGCGGAGGTGGTGCTGCAAGCGGAATGTTTTCGGTTCGGGGACAGGCCAATGTTTTAACAAAATCCACGGCTATTTTGATGACCATCTTTATGGTTAATTGTTTGGTTATGGCGAAGATTACAAAAAACAGACCTGCAAAGGTTTCCGTCATCGACAGAGTTGCTAATGAAAGTATTTTGCCGGTAAAAGAATCCCCAAACAAGGAATCTAATAAAAACTCCGGATCAGCTTCGGAGAAAAAGCCTGCACAAACTTCTAAGTCCAATTCGGATAAATCGAAGAAATCAGCACAGACGCAAACAGTTCCTGGGAATTCGACAAAGAAATAAGAGGCTGAGATGAAAGTAGTTAAGGCAGGGAATATTTCTATCGCAAATGATTTGCCTTTCATACTTATAGCCGGCCCTTGCGCTTTGGAGAGTCGCGATGTTGCTTTTCGTTGCGCGGAATCACTGATAAAGACCACCAGCGAGTTAAATATACCTTTCATCTTCAAGAGTTCTTTCGACAAAGCCAATCGCACAAGTTTGAATGCTCGCCGCGGTGTTCCTATGGACGAAGCTCTCAAGATTTTCCGAGAACTGAAGGAAAAGTTCGGATGCTTGATCGTTACGGATGTTCATGAGTCTTGGCAATGTAAGGAAGTGGCAGATGTTGTAGATGTCTTGCAGATTCCTGCTTTTTTGTGTCGCCAAACTGATCTGTTAATAGCGGCAGCAAAAACAGGAAAAGTCGTCGAAATTAAAAAAGGACAATTTCTGGCTCCTTGGGACATGGAAAATGTCTACAAAAAAGTCACATTGTCGGGTAACGAAAATGTTTTACTCTGTGAGAGAGGAGCCTGTTTTGGTTACAATCGCCTGGTATCAGATATGAGATCATTGCAAATCATGAAAAATTTCGGATATCCGGTAATATTTGACGCAACTCATTCCGTACAGGAGCCGGGAGGATTAGGCGGAGCTTCAGGAGGCAATAGAGATTTTGTCGAGTCGCTGGCGAGATCCGCTATGTCAGTCGGAGTTGCGGGATTGTTTATTGAGACTCATTTTGATCCGAAAAATGCTTACTCAGACGGTCCGAACATGGTTCCGTTGCACGTAGTGAAAGATTTCCTGATTACCATGAAGAAATTCGATGAATTGGGGAAGTCGACTCCATATCAAGACATGAGTTGCTGAAATGTTGTCGCTGCCCGCGAAAAATAATTTGAAATCAATTTTTTCAAATTTGATTTGGGTTTGTATCGCGGGATATTTCGTTTATCACATTGTTATCGGAGGCAGGGGCGTCATATCTTGGACAATTCTCAGTCGCGAGGCCGACGATCTCGAATCTGAGCTGGCCAAAGTCAAAAAAGAAAACGAATTTATGAATAACAAAATCAAGGGCATGCGGTCAGACAGTCTGGATTTGGATTTACTGGAAGAGCAAGCCGAAAGAATTCTTGGTTTTTGCTATCCCGATAACACTGTGGTTCTTTTGCCTCAGAACATATAATTTTCACTGAACCGGTTTTAATTCCTGGACCAACAGACTCTCTCCGTGATACAATTCCAAGACGTTAAGTATGAGTGTTATGTTTAAGAAACTTATAAGGAAAATACAAAAATCGTATGTATTCCAAAATTATGAAAATATTTATCCCTATGTAAAACCCTACAGAGGACGGGCATTGTTGGCGGTACTGGTAACAATCCCTGGCGGATCTTTGGATGCAGCAATTCCTTGGGCTATGAAGGTGTATCTAGATTCTCTCACAAACGGAAACATCTCTATTTTAACAAAAATTATGCCTTTGCTTATTATCGGATTTTCCTTACTACAAAGCGGGTTCACCTATCTTGCCACTTACATGAATGCATGGGTCGGAGCAAAAATCAGTAACGGACTGAAGCAGGACCTTTTTAAAAAATTAATGAGATGTGACGCGGAATTCTTTGACCAAAGTGTCTCCGGAACAATTCAAATGAGGTTTAACGGAGATGTCGATACCGCGTGTTCGGGATTGTTAAATAACCTAAAAATGTTTACTACAAGAATTTTCAATTCACTGTCCCTTATCATTGCTTTGTTGGTAATTTCTTGGCAATTGGCGATTGTCGCTATACTTATTCTATTGATAGCTCTTTACCCATTAACGACCATTCGCAAGAGAATTTCTGATTTGTCTGGAAAAGCGGTTACTGTAGGTGGAGCAATTACTTCACAATACATAGAATCTTTCAACGGAAACCGAATAGTTTCTTCTTATAACCTTTACGATTATCAAGAGAAAAAATTCACCCGTGTACTGTCCGAAACTTTTAAAATAATGATAAAGATGGTGCAGCGTACAGGCATATTGTCTCCCATTATGCATTTCGTAATCGGATGCGGAATCGGTTTGATAATTTTCACGGGAAATT
>Ga0265299_10002345_pt1 | contig 19715 bp, 27 predicted proteins | sample AusTroGonzalo_MG_4_FD_193485 | JGI IMG/M metagenome (GOLD analysis project Ga0265299, IMG submission 193485) | Bovine rumen microbial communities from tropical cattle in Woodstock, Queensland, Australia - Gonzalo_02 | ecosystem: Host-associated > Mammals > Digestive system > Stomach > Rumen ... | reverse complement strand
ACACCTGCCTTATCCAATATCTTTGCTGAACTACTTCGACCAATACCATAGATATAGGTCAATGCGATTTCGCCACGCTTATTCTGGGGCAAATCTACTCCAACAATTCTTATTGCCATTTGTTAATGAAAATGATAAATAAAAAGTTAATAATTTAACCCTGACGCATCTTGTACTTAGGGTTCTTCTTGTTGATTACAAACAGGCGACCCTTGCGACGAACGATTTTGCAGTCGGGGGTGCGCTTCTTCAACGATGCTCTTGTCTTCATAACAGTGTCTTAAAAGGGTTTATTTGTATCGGAAAACGATTCTTCCTTTGGTCAGGTCGTAGGGGCTCATCTCAACCTTGACCTTGTCACCGGGCAAAATACGAATGTAATGCAGACGCATCTTTCCCGAAATGTGTGCGATAATCTGCACACCATTCTCCAGTTCTACACGGAACATGGCATTGGAGAGGCTCTCCAATATCGTTCCGTCCTGCTCAATGGCATTTTGTTTTGACATGCTTTTTACTAATAAATATGACCTTCAATTTCTTCTATTTCTTCAAACGAGGATAGGATTTCAGACTTTCCCCGGCGTACGACTATCGTGTGCTCGAAGTGTGCCGCGGGTTTTCCGTCGCGGGTACATACGCTCCATCTGTCTGGTTTTAGATAGATGTCACGCTTACCCATGGTAATCATCGGCTCAATGGCGATGCACATTGCGGCTTTCAGCATCACGCCGTTGCCGCGACGACCGTAATTCGGTACTTGCGGGTCTTCGTGCATCTCGCGTCCTATGCCATGCCCTGTCAGTTCGCGCACAATACCGTAGCCTTGTGCCTCGCAGAGACTTTGCACCGCATAGCTGATATCGCCGAGATGGTTTCCCGCAACAGCTGCCTCTATGCCTTTGTAGAGAGAAGCCCTAGTTGTGCGGAGCAGTTTGTCCACTTCTTCAGAGACTTCACCCACTCGGAACGTATAGGCTGAGTCGCCGTTGAATCCATCGAGGAGCGTCCCGCAGTCTATCGAGATGATGTCGCCATCCTTCAAGACAGTGTCCTCCCCAGGAACACCGTGCACCACGCAGTCGTTGACCGACGTACAGATGCTTGCGGGAAACGGCCCTCCGTATGGATTCGGGAACCCCTTGAAAGTGGGCACGGCGTGATGATCACGTATGAACTCATCGGCCACCTTGTCCAACTGGAGGGTCGTTACTCCAGGTTTTATATGTTTCGCCAATTCGCCAAGCGTTTTACCAACAAGTTGGTTCGCTTGGCGCATTAGCTCAATCTCATCCTCAGTCTTCAGGAAGATATTCATCAGGCTATTTTAGTAGGCAGCAATGCCACCAATGTTGCGACCGTGTATGCGACCCGAGCTGAGCAGACCGTCATAGTGACGCATGAGCAGGTGGCTCTCAATCTGCTGGAGCGTGTCGAGCACCACACCAACAAGGATGAGCAGAGATGTGCCACCGAAGAACTGAGCGAACTCCTGCTTCACGTCAAGCAGACCAGCGAATGCCGGCATGATGGCAATGAAGGCGATGAACAGCGAACCGGGCAGCGTGATGCGTGACATCACAGTGTCGATGTACTCAGCAGTGTCCTTACCGGGCTTCACGCCAGGGATGAAGCCATTGTTGCGCTTCATATCCTCTGCCATCTGTGTGGGGTTCAGTGTAATAGCGGTGTAGAAATAGGTAAAGGCAATGATGAGGGCTGCGAAGATGATATTGTACAACCAGCTCTGGTGGTCAGTCATCGAACGCATGAACCAGCTTGCGTTCTGCGGATCTGCATACTGCAAGAATGCCAGGGGGATGAACATCAATGCCTGAGCAAAGATGATAGGCATCACGTTTGCAGCGAACAGCTTCAGCGGAATGTACTGGCGTGCGCCGCCGTACGTCTTATTACCTACTACGCGCTTTGCATACTGTACGGGAATCTTGCGGACACCCTGTACCAATACTATAGATGCGCAAACAACTGCATAGAGAATAATAATCTCAATGAGGAACATCACCAGACCACCACCAGTAGCAGCAGCGAAGCGTGAGCCTACCTCCTGCACGAAAGCCTGAGGCAGACGTGCAATGATACCAATCATAATGATCATCGAGACACCATTACCTATACCCTTATCGGTGATGCGCTCACCCAGCCAGAGGATGAACATACTTCCTGCAGCAAGGATGATAGTAGCGGGAACCATAAAGACGGGCCAGCTGATACCAGAGGCAAGGGCCGAACCCACCTGATACTTCAGGTTGATGAGATAGCTCGGTGCCTGGAACAGCAAGATAGCCACTGTCAAGTACCGAGTATACATGCTTATCTTTTTACGTCCGCTCTCACCTTCACGCTGCATCTTCTGGAAATAAGGCACAGCGACGGCAAGAATCTGCATCACGATAGAAGCCGAGATGTAAGGCATGATTCCCAGCGCAAAGATGGAAGCGTGGGAAAAAGCACCACCCGAGAACATGTCGAGAAGTGACATCAGACCGCCCTCCGTCTGCTTGTGCAGGGCATCAAGGCTGTTAAAGTCAATGCCCGGCAACACAATCTTGGAGCCAAAGCGATAGATTGCGACGAAAAGAACGGTGATAAGAATGCGCTGACGCAGGTCCTCAATCTTCCAGATGTTCTTCAGGGTGTCAATAAACTTCTTCATCGTAGCTTAATTGTTTAGATTATTGTTGCGTTTCCACCGGCAGCCTTGATGGCTTCCTCGGCTTTCTTTGAGAAGGCGTTAGCCTCCACGTCAATCTTAGCCTTAATCTCGCCATTGGCCAGAACCTTCACCAGCTCCTTACCGTTGGTAAGACCAGCAGCCACCAGCTCGGCGACGCCAATCTTGGTGAGACCCTTCTCCTCAGACAGTTTCTGTAGCGTGGAGAGGTTCACGGCGAAGTACTCCTTGTGGTTGATGTTCTTGAATCCAGACTTCGGGAGACGGCGCTGGAGTGGCATCTGACCACCCTCAAAACCTACCTTCTTCTTGTAACCCGAACGAGCCTTGGCACCCTTGTGACCGCGTGTGGACGTGCCACCGAGACCAGAGCCGGGACCACGACCGATGCGGCGGCGTGAATGAGTAGAACCGGCAGCAGGCTTCAAATTATTCAGTTTCATAATTACGGATATCTGTTTAAGTTGTGATTACTGTTTAGTCGATAACGTTCACCAGATGATGCACATCTTAGTCAACGATGGTCACCAGATGATGCACCTTGCGAATCATGCCACGGATAGCGGGAGAGTCCTCCTTCTCCACCACCTGACCTATCTTGCGGAGGCCAAGGGCTTCGAGGGTACGCTTCTGGTCAACGGGATAACCGATTTTACTCTTAATCTGCTTTACTTTAATTGTTGCCATAGTCTTATTCTCCTCGTTTTAATTATCCATTGAACACTTTGTCCATGCTAATACCACGTGTGCCAGCCACAGTGTAGGCGTCGCGCATCTGGCTCAGTGCCACGATGGTAGCCTTCACCAGGTTGTGGGGGTTCGACGAACCCTTTGACTTTGCGAGCACATCCTTCACACCAGCACTCTCGAGCACGGCACGCATAGCACCACCGGCCACAAGACCCGTACCAGCAGCTGCCGGCTTCAGGAACACCTGTGCACCACCGAAGTGAGCCTCCATCTCGTGAGGAATGGTACCCTTCAGCACGGGCACTTTGACAAGATTCTTCTTGGCAGACTCAACACCCTTGGCGATAGCTGCCTGCACCTCACCAGCCTTACCCAGGCCCCAGCCGATAACACCGTTGCCGTCGCCGACAACCACGATGGCTGCGAAAGTGAATGTGCGACCACCCTTGGTCACCTTGGTAACACGGTTGATGGCAACCAGTCTGTCTTTCAGTTCAACGTCACTATTTACTCTAACTCTGTTCATTGCCATAATCGTTTAAAAATTAAGTCCACCTTTACGGGCTGCATCGGCAAGCGACTTTACGCGGCCATGATAGAGGTAGCCATTGCGGTCGAAAACCACGGCGCTCACACCAGCCTCCTTTGCCTTAGCGGCAATCAGTTCACCCACCTTTGCGGCCTGGTCAATCTTCGGCATGGCCTCAAGGCCAAGTGAAGAAGCGGCAGCAAGTGTTTTACCTTCCAAATCATTAATCACCTGAACGTAGATCTGCTTGTTGGAGCGGAACACGCTCATGCGGGGACGCTCGGCAGTGCCGAACACGCTCTTACGAATTCTGTATTTAATCTTGATTCGTCTTTCAACTTTCTTCGTTGTCATAATCCTAATTTACGATTTAAGAATTTACGATTTACGATTAATTACTTGGCTGAAGCCGACTTACCCGACTTACGACGGATGACCTCACCCTTGAACAAGATACCCTTTCCTTTGTAAGGCTCAGGCTTGCGGAAAGAACGAATTTTAGCACAGATGAGTCCAAGCAGCTGCTTGTCTGCCGACTCCAGTATGAGCTGCGGGTTCTGGTTACGCTCCGACTTTGTCTCCACTTTCACCTCCTTGGGGAGCTGGATGAAGATGGGGTGCGTATAACCGAGCGAGAACTCAATGAGGTTACCCTGATTGCTGACGCGGTAGCCCACGCCAACGAGTTCCATCTCTTTCTTATAACCCTCGCTGACACCAACAACCATGTTGTTCACAAGTGCGCGGTAGAGGCCATGGAAAGCCTGCTTCTGCTTGATGTTCACGGGGCTGTTCTCGTCTACCTCAAACGTTACGTGACCATCTTCGATCTTCACGTTGATAGACTTGTCGACCTTCTGACTCAGTTCGCCCTTGGGACCCTTCACGGTTACGACACCGTCCTTGTCCTGCGTTACCGTAACGCCTGCGGGTATACTAATTGGCAATTTTCCTATTCTTGACATAATACGGTCCTCCAATTAATAGACGTAGCAAAGGACTTCGCCACCAATCTTCTGCTGAGCGGCCTCCTTGTTAGTCATAACACCCTTAGACGTGGACAGGATAGCGATACCCAGTCCGTTAATTACTCTCGGCATGTCCTTGTAACCAGTGTACTGACGCAGACCCGGAGTGCTCACGCGCTTCAGGTACTTAATGGCGTTCTCCTTGGTCACAGGATCATACTTCAGGGCCACCTTGATAGTGCCCTGAGGGCCATCCTCGATGAACTTGTAGTTCAGGATGTAACCCTTCTCGAAGAGGATTTTCGTAATCTCCTTCTTCAAGTTTGAAGCCGGTACTTCGACCACACGGTGATGAGCCATGATGGCGTTTCTCAACCTCGTCAGAAAATCTGCAATTGGATCTGTCATTTGTTTTTTGAATGTTTAATTAATCGGGACTCCCCCGACAATATTAATATTCTTTGGATTTGAGATTTGAGGAGTGAGATTTGAGGTTTGTTCTTTGTGCGCTTCTCTGCTCGAAGTAACCAAAATCTCAACTCTCAATACTCAATTCTCAATTCTTACCATGAGGCTTTCTTCACGCCAGGGATGAGACCGCTTGAAGCCATCTCACGGAACTGAATACGTGAGAGGCCGAACTGGCGCATGTATCCCTTTGGACGTCCCGTTATCTTGCAGCGGTTGTGCAGACGGATGGGGTTGGCGTTGCGGGGGATGGACTGCAGCTTACGGGCAGCCTCGTAGGCAGCGATGGCACCCTCGTCGGTAGTGATGTCGGCGTGGGCGATGATGCTCTTCAGGGCAGCACGTTTCTCAGCATAGCGGGCGACGAGCTTGGCGCGCTTCACCTCGCGGGCTTTCATTGATTCTTTTGCCATAGTTATTCTTAATCGTTTTTAGCGTTCTTGAATGGTAGGCCGAAAGCCTTCAGCAGGGCGTAGCCCTCCTCATCGGTCTTGGCCGAAGTAACGAAGGTGATGTTCATTCCCTGGATGCGGTCCACCTGGTCGATGTTGATCTCGGGGAAGATAATCTGCTCCTGCACGCCGAGGGTGTAGTTGCCGCGTCCGTCGAACTTGCTCTCGATACCCTTGAAGTCACGGATACGGGGGAGTGCGATGCGGACGAGCTTCTCCAAAAACTCGTACATACGCTCACGACGCAGTGTCACCATCACGCCGATGGGCATCTTCTTACGCACCTTGAAGTTAGCGATATCCTTCTTCGAGTAGGTAGCCACGGCCTTCTGACCGCAGATAGCGCTTACCTCGTTGATGGCCACATCGATAATCTTCTTGTCCTGCGTAGCGTCTCCCAGTCCCTGGTTGACAACAATCTTCTTCAACACAGGGATCTGCATGGCAGACGTGTAGTTGAACTGCTTCTTCAGTGCCGGAGCAATCTGCTCGCGGTACGTATTCTTTAGTTGTGCTGTATTCATTACTTAATCTCCTCCCCAGACTTTTTGGCCACGCGGATAACGTTCTTACCCTCGTGCTTAATAGAAACACGTGTGGGCTTACCGCTCTTCGGGTCAATCAAACTTAAATTAGAAATATGGATGGGAGCCTCAACTTTCTCGAAGCCGCCCTGAGGATTCTTGGCGCTGGGCTTAGTGCTCTTGTTGACGAAGTTCACACCCTCAACGATGGCACGCTGCTTCTCTACCAAGACCTTCAGCACCTTACCTGTCTTACCCTTGTCCTCACCGGCCAGGACGTAGACGGTATCATTTTTTCTGATATGTAACTTGCTCATTACTTTACTGCTTTTTAAGTGTTAAAGAACCTCGGGTGCCAAAGAGACGACCTTCATGTTTACAGCACGGAGCTCACGTGCCACGGGGCCGAAGATACGGCTGCCACGGAGTTCACCGGCATTGTTGAGGAGCACACAGGCATTGTCGTCGAAGCGGATATACGAACCATCGGCACGGCGTATTTCCTTCTTTGTGCGAACAATCAGAGCCTTCGACACTGTACCTTTCTTCACGTCGCTCGTCGGGATAGCATTCTTGATGGTCACGACGATGATGTCACCAACGCTGGCATAACGACGACCCGTGCCACCTAGCACGCGGATGCAGAGAGCCTCTCTTGCGCCGCTGTTGTCAGCAACTGTAAGTCTTGATTCTGTCTGTATCATAATTACTTGGCTTTTTCAACGATTTGTACTAATCTCCAGCGCTTTGTCTTCGACAGAGGGCGGGTTTCCATAATGAGCACGGTGTCACCGACATTGCACTCATTCTTCTCATCATGTGCATGGTACTTCTTCGTCTTCTGGACGAACTTACCATAAATGGGGTGCTTCTCCTTGAACTTGGCGGCGATAACAATGGTTTTATCCATTTTGTTGCTAACGACGACACCCTGTCTTGTCTTTCTTAAATTTCTTGTTTCCATCTGGACCATTGTTATTTGTTAAGTTCTCTCTGACGGAGCTCCGTCTTCATGCGGGCGATGTCCCGGCGTGCAGCCTTAATCAGCGATGGGTTCTCCAGCGGAGTGACGTTGTGATTGAATTTCATCTGGTTGTACTTGGCAACCGACTCATCGATGCGTTCGACCAAGTCTTTGGTCTCGAGCTCTCTAATTTCCTTGTTCTTCATACGTTCCTTCTCTGATTAAGCGTTTTTATCATAGTCACGACGGACAATAAACTTAGTCTTCACGGGGAGTTTCTGGGCTCCAAGACGCAATGCTTCCTTTGCAACGTCGAAGGGAACACCCTCGACCTCGAAGAGGATACGTCCCGGAGTGACAGGTGCCACCCATCCTGCGGGATCTCCCTTACCCTTACCCATTCGCACGTCAGCAGGCTTACGGGTGATGGGTTTGTCGGGGAAGATGCGAATCCACACCTGACCTTCACGGTTCATGTAACGGTTGATAGCCACACGTGCGGCCTCAATCTGACGGCTGTCAATCCACTTGGCATCGAGTGTCTTGATGCCGAATGAGCCGAAAGCTAGCGTTGTGCCACGGTGCGCGTTGCCTTTGTTGCCGCGACCGTCTTGTGGCCTTCTGAATCTTACTCTTTTAGGCTGTAACATGATAATTTTTCTTTTTATCGGTTGTTATTTCTTCTTCTGTCACCACGCTCTCCACGCTCGGAACGGTCGTTGCGGTCACCACGGAAGCGGCGTCCTTCACCACGTCCACCACCACGCAGACCCTGTTTCTCCTGCGAGAAGTTGGGTGCCAGGTCCACTTTACCGTAGATTTCACCACGGCATATCCACACTTTGATGCCGAGAATTCCCACCTTGGTGAGAGCCTCTGCCTGGCAGAAATCGATGTCAGCACGGAAGGTGTGCAACGGAGTACGACCTTCCTTGAGCATCTCACTGCGTGCGATTTCTGCACCGTTCAGACGACCGGAAATCTGTACCTTGATGCCCTCGGCTCCAGCACGCATGGTGTTCTGGATGGCCTGCTTGATGGCACGGCGGTATGCTATCTTGCCCTCAATCTGGCGAGCGATGTTCGTGGCAACGATAGTAGCGTCCAGCTCCGGGCGCTTCACTTCATAGATGTTAATCTGAACCTCCTTGTCGAAGAGCTTCTTCAGCTCGTCCTTGAGGTTGTCCACATCCTGTCCACCCTTACCGATGACGAATCCCGGGCGAGCGGTACAAATTGTTATGGTGACCAGCTTCAGGGTGCGCTCGATGACAATCTTCGAGATGCTGGCCTTTGCCAGGCGCTCGTTGAGGTACTTACGGATTTTCTGGTCCTCTACGAGGTTGTCTCCGAAGCTCTTGCCTCCGAACCAATTTGAATCCCAACCTTTAACAATACCCAGACGGTTGCTAATTGGATTAACTTTCTGTCCCATACTTATTCTTTTTCGTCATTTTGTTTAGCATCGACAAACAGAGTCACGTGGTTGCTGCGCTTACGGATGCGGTATCCACGTCCCTGCGGTGCGGGTCTCATTCTCTTGAGCGTAACGCCCTCATCAACGAAGACGCTTGAAATGAACAGCTCGCCGGCTTCAGCCTTGCGGTCGTTCTTCTGCTCCCAGTTATTAATGGCCGAGCGGAGAAGTTTCTCCACGTCAGCGGCAGCGGCCTTCTTCGAGAAGTGAAGCACGCCCAGGGCGCGGTCCACCTCCATGCCACGAATCATATCGACCACGTAGCGCATTTTGCAAGGCGAGGAAGGACAGCCTTTCAGCTTGGCAAAATACTGTGTCTTAAGAGCTGCTTTTCTTTCTTCAGCCTTATTATGTTTTCTTGCTCCCATTGTTTTAATTTACGATTTACGATTTACGAATTACGATTTCCCTGGAGCATTACTTCTTGTTACCGGCGTGACCACCGAAGCGACGGGTGGGTGCAAACTCACCGAGCTTATGGCCAACCATGTTCTCAGTAATGTAAACAGGGATGAATTTGTTTCCGTTATGCACTGCAACAGTGTGTCCCACGAAATCGGGGGAAATCATCGATGCCCTGGCCCAAGTCTTCACGACATTCTTCTTGCCGCTCTCATTCATGGCGAGAACTTTCTTCTCGAGAGAGACATTTATGTACGGACCTTTCTTTAATGAACGACTCATAATCTTACTCTTGTTTACATTAAATTACTTCTTGTTAGCTCTTTCAATGATGTACTTGTTGGAAAGCTTCTTCGGAGCGCGTGTCTTCAGACCCTTTGCATACAAGCCCTTGCGTGAGCGCGGATGTCCACCGCTCTGACGGCCTTCACCACCACCCATCGGGTGATCATGCGGGTTCATGACAACACCACGGTTATGCGGGCGACGGCCCAGCCAGCGTGAGCGTCCAGCCTTACCAGACTGCTCAAGGGCATGGTCACTGTTGCCTACGGCACCGACGGTAGCCTTACAAGCAGAGAGCACCTTACGCGTCTCTCCCGAGGGGAGCTTAATCACGCAGTAGGCTCCCTCACGAGAAGTCAACTGAGCAAAATTACCAGCCGAACGAACGAGCAGGGCACCCTGACCAGGACGGAGTTCAATGTTGTGAATCACCGTACCCACGGGGATGTTGGCCAGCGGCAGGGCATTACCCACTTCAGGGGCAGCCTCTGCACCCGACATCAGCGTCGTGCCGACCTGCAGTCCATTGGGAGCAATAATGTAGCGTTTTTCACCATCTGCATAGAAGAGAAGAGCGATGCGAGCCGAGCGGTTGGGGTCGTACTCGATTGTCTTCACCACAGCAGGAACACCATCTTTCTCTCGCTTGAAGTCGATGAGACGATACTTCTTCTTGTGACCGCCGCCCATGTAGCGGACAGTCATCTTACCGGTGTTGTTTCGGCCGCCGGTAGAACGTTTGCCGTAAACGAGAGACTTCTCTGGCACGGATGCAGTAATGTCCTCGAACGTGCCAATAATCTTGTGTCTTTGGCCCGGAGTTACGGGCTTTAATTTACGTACTGCCATTTTTATATTTCAATATTGCTGTAAATATCAATTTCCTCACCCGCTTTCAGAGTGACGATTGCCTTCTTGTATGCGCTCTTCTTTCCCTGTACGAGACCAGCCTTGGTATAGCGGCGGCTGCGCTTTCCGGCATAGCGTACCGTATTCACTTCCTCCACCGTGACGTTGAAGGCCTTCTCGACCTCCTTCTTAATCTCAATCTTGTTGGCCTCAGGCTTCACGATAAAGCCATAGCGGGGACGGGCGGGTTTGTCGTACATGAAAACGGTCTTCTCCTTCTTCTCATCGGGCTTGCCCTTACGCTTCACAACGTAGGAGCGTGTCTCCTCCACAGCACCATACTTCTCTGCGCTCTTTTTGCTGTTAGCCTTGAGACGTCTGCCCTGAGACGAGCGTTCCGTTATCTTGGTCATCTTCTCAGTGACCAGTGGTTTGATTATAAATCCCATAATTGCGTTATTACGATATTACGTTATTACGTTATCACGATAAATATTTACCCCAGAATTCCGTTGATGGTCTCAAGCGACTTCTCAGTGATGACGAGCACGTCGGCATCCAGAATCTTGTAAGTATTCACCTTTGCTGCCTCAATGACATCTGTCTTCTGCAAATTTCGAGCCGACAAATATACATTATTATTAGCTTCTGGCAAAAGGAAGAGAAGTTTCTTACCGTCGACTTTAAGATTTTTAGCAATATTTACCATTTCTTTTGTCTTCGGAGCATCGAAACTGAAGTCCTCAAGCATGATGATGCCATCCTCCTGAGCCTTATAACTCAGAGCCGACTTGCGGGCCAGCTGCTTCACCTTCTTGTTCAGCTTGAACGAATAGTCGCGGGGCTTCGGACCGAACACACGGCCACCACCACGCAGCAGGGGTGAGTTGATGTCACCATGACGAGCGCCGCCACCACCCTTCTGGCGTCCGAGCTTACGAGTAGAGCCGCTGATTTCGCTGCGCTCCTTGCTCTTGGCGTTGCCCTGGCGCTGGTTGGCCATGTACTGCTTCACGTCCAGATAAATCACATGATCATTGGGTTCAATCCCGAAGATAGCCTCATCGAGCACTACCTTCCTACCGGTCGGCTGACCGTTTGTCTTCAATACATTCAGTTCCATAGCTTACTTCTTGATTAAGAGGGTTGAACCTTTGCATCCAGCCACGCTGCCCTTGATGAGGAGCAGGTTGTGCTCGGGGATGACCTTTAACACTTTCAGGTTCTGGGTCGTCACGCGGTCGCCACCCATCTGGCCACCCATGCGCATTCCCTTGAACACCTGAGCGGGATACGAACATGCACCGATAGAACCGGGCTTGCGCAGACGGTCGTCCTGACCGTGGGTGCTCTGCCCTACTCCACCGAAGCCGTGGCGCTTCACAACGCCCTGGAATCCCTTACCTTTCGAGGTACCAACTACATCGACGAACTCAGCATCGGCGAAGAGCTCCACCGTCAGGGTGTCGCCCAGGTTGTAGTCCTCATCAAACTTGAACTCGGCCAAGTGGGCCTTTGGTGTCGTACCGGCCTTCTTGAACACACCCATCATGGGTTTCGAGGTGTTCTTCTCCTTAGCCTCGCCAAAACCCAGCTGGACAGCCTTGTAGCCATCCTTCTCCAGAGTCTTGACCTGTGTCACGACACAAGGACCACATTCGATAACAGTGCAGGGAACATTCTTGCCCTCACTGAAAACGGATGTCATTCCGATTTTTCTTCCAATCAATCCTGGCATTTCAGTTTTTGAATTAATGTAATAATATAAATAATGTGTAACTTTTGCTTTTTAAGTGACATCTTGCATGGCGTAGACGACAAACACACTTAAAAAAGAGATGCAGTCTAGTCCTTACTCAGGGTGTTTCGCTTCTTCGGTGCGAAACCTTAAACCGCTCTTTTTCAGCATATTGATAGCCTTTGGCCAGCGCAATACCACTTTTGCGGCTGCAAAGGTACAAATAAATAATGAGACAAGCATCACCCTTTGTACTAAATATAACATCATTTAACTGTTTTTAAGAAAGTATTAAGACTCCATCACTGTGGAAGCTCGCGGACATCTTCGAATAAAAGAGAGCTGCCTAAGGAAAATCGTACACCAGATACTGCGTGTTGCGTTCGGTGGGATAGTTGGTGAGCTGCCCAGAGCGTGTCACGAACGACAGTATGCCATTATACACGCCGTTACCAAAGGTGTACTGACCGTCGTAGACGTTGATGTGGTGAACACGGCGGGCATCATACTTCAGAAGCCGCTCGGCGTCGAGGACGGGCATGCCGTCTATGAGTACCAAGGACGGCGAACTGTTGTAGAACTCTCTACGGACGATGAGCTGTAGGAGTCCGTTGTGGCGCATGGTGCTGACACAGCTGACATATTCAAGGAGCACCTCCCTGATGGTGTGGAACTGACGGTACTCGTCAAGGTTGTAGGTCAGATAGGGCTTGGTGCCAAACACGGTGTCGTCATAGTCTAATATCGAAGGCTGGGCCTCGCCCTTTATCCTTTGATGCCGTTGCATGTCGAGGGAACGGGCTTCCACCTCGTTGCGATTGTAATGGAACACGAGATGGGGAAGCTCCCTCGGGAGCAAGGTGGCAAACGGGCTAATCATCTCTATAGGCAAACTGACGCCTGTGGACGATGTGGCAGAAAGCACTAACGGCAATGACCCATGAATGCCGAAGGTGTGGAAGACGGCCATAGTGTCGCTTACCATCTTTCCTTCAAAATAGTGTATCTGCTTCCCGATAATACTCAACGACGGGAGAATATCGCTGCCCTTGAACGTACGGCCTTCATAGACGTTACGGACCCGGGCCTTGATGATATGCCCTTCGAGCTCAAGCCCATCAGACCCATCAAGCCCATCAAGCCCTCCAGACTCACCCCCAACCCCTCCCTGTTGAGGGAGGGAAGAAGAATGTTGAGGGTGTAAATACTCCCCTCCCTCAACAGGGAGGGGTCGGGTCTGGTGGGTCTGGTAGCTCTTGCCCTGTGTGATTTCCACCCATTGTATATCATCTTCCTCGCTCTTGTGAAGAGGGTTTACGACGGCAACAAGTTGCTGGGACACGTTGGCGTCGTTGCGTGTATATACTGACAAAAGGTAGTACCCGCTATGGAGGTTGGCGGGCAGTTCGACGAGTCCTTCTCCGGTGCCTTTATTCAGACGCAAGATGGTTCCTGCCGCCAAGCTATACGTATCGCAAAACTCGACGTAGGCTATCGTGGCATCGTCGGCCGTCACGCGGACTTTCATCGCCTCCCCGGCAAGATACCAGGTACGGTCTGTCTCAATACTCACAGCAAAGGTGTTCATGGCGAGCACCATTGCGGCTATCAGTAACAATAATCTGCTATTCATCTTCATTGTTTTCATCATCTTCTTCTACTGGCCAAAAATCGGGTCTTTCGATATATGCTCCTTTGTATCTGACATCGAGCATGCTTTCAGTTGCCCATGCCGTTCGCAACTTGCCGCCGGGTACCATTCTGTTGTCTTCCCATACACAGAGGTACTTGCCTTCGTTGACCATCTGGAGGCAATCGGCTTCGCTAGTGTCGTCGAACCAAGTACGGCGGTCTTCCTTTTGAGGACGGCGGATGGAGAAGTCTTCGGCATCCAGGAAGAACCTGTATTCTGTGGTGTTGAACGAACATCCCACAAATCCGATGACGTGCTTACTGGACGTGAGGCAATGGATGTTGGTGGGCAGGGCAGAGGGTAGCGGAGTGAACAGGCCTCCCATCTCGGAACCTGCCTGACGCCTTGCAAGCTCATATTCGTACTCAGCCTTTGAGATGGCACGCTGATGCACCAGACCGCTATACTTATGAAACACACGTTCATTGCCACAGTCAATGTCGTAGGACTTGAGTCGTTGGATGTGCTGCCCTTCGTAATTCAGGCTTGCGCCGACCATGATGGTCCGGACTGTTGCGTCCTTCCATCCACACTTGGGAAACTGGTCGGGCTTATTGACAGCCTTCATTATCTCAACATCGAAATAGACGCGGGTGGTGTATTCGGGACGCACTTCCCAAGTCTCGTCGTATGTCCACGAATAGTAATGAGTCTTGTCGGGCTCGAAGGGAGCATCGGGAGTGATGAGCACGTCGATGTTGCTTTCCGGAGTGTTCTGAACCCCTATTACTTCAGTTATTCCCTCGGTGCGCAACGGCTTCTGAGGTTCAGATTCGTAGACCTCGCCATCGACCTCGATATGCAGGTAATACTCCACGTCAGGAGCGAGGAAGTCAATCTGGCAGGAATAATTGTCATAGACATGCTTTGTCATGTATTCCGAGCCGTCGCTTCCACGCACGGAGACTTCCGCCCTCCTCACCATCTGGTATTTATCGGTAGAATTGAGGGGCTGGGTGCGCGACAGGATGAACGTGTTCTCTCCGGGATGTATCGTGCCTTCCACAACGAGCAAGTCGGTATCATCGATTGAAATGACGGCTTCGTATTCTTCAATACAGCCCGACAGCATACATGCCATGAGGCATAGCACGGAATATAGTGTTTTTCTCAGTTCCATCATATCTTAGTTGAATCGAATATTAAGTGAAACGTATGGAATGGCGGTTCCAAACACAGATATCTTATACCCCTTTATTTCCTCCTCCTCGGTAACATAATAGATGTTATAGGCATTTCTGCGAGCGAGGGCATTATATACTCCTATGGAGAACGACGTGTGTAGGAAGCTGGTGAGTTTATGGGTCGGCTCTATATTAAACGCAAGGTCCAGGCGCATATAGTCGGGAATGCGGTATTTGTTGCGGTCTGTATAGTAGGGCATGTATCTCGAATTGCGCGAGTCATAATATTTTCCGGCAGGCAACGTCGTCGGACGTCCTGAGGCATAGTTGAAGTTGCTTGAGAAGCTGTATCTCTCGGTAAGCTTGAAGTTGAGCACGGCCTTGAAATCGTGAGGCCTGTCATATTCTGAGGGGTACCACTCACCATTGTTCAGGGGCATGGCCACCCGTTTGTCATCCTGACGGAGCAGGGAGCGCGAGAAAGTGTAGCTTATCCATCCGTTCAGCTTTCCTGTAGGTTTCTTCACCTGAAGCTCCAGACCGTATGCTTGTCCCTTGGTAGAGATGACGTCGGTCTCAAGATTGTGGTTCATCAGCAGGACGGCAGAGCTGCGATAGTTGAGATAATCGCTGAAATGCTTGTAGTAAACCTCTGCAGAGAACTCGTATTTTTTGCGGGCCGTCTCATAATAGATGCCGGCTGCCACCTGCCAGCCCTTCTGGGGCTTGATATTAAGGTCGGAAAGTTTCCAGATGTCCGTAGGCGACATAATGGAAGTGTTCGACACCTTGTGGATATACTGGCGCATCGTGTTGAAGCCGGCCTTCAAGGAAAGGTTTTCCTGCAGGGCATAGCGAGCCGACAAACGCAGCTCGGGAGCATGGTAGGTCTTGATAATACCGGTCTCAGGACGTGTCTCCAACAGCGTCCCCTCTGATGGCAGTTCACCGTCTTCATAATAATTCACGTCACGAGGACCCAGCGCATTGAACATGGAATAGCGCAAACCGGCAGAAACGGACAGTTTCTCGGTGAGCGGGCACTCATAGTCGATATAAGCGGCGCTCTCCAGTGCCTTTTCTTTCTGTAGCTGGTCTGTCTGGATGAATGACTCCTCACCTACAGGCTCATACTTGCCCGCCTGCACATTGTAATGCTGCGTGGAGAGACCGTAAGAGAGGACTTGCTTCTCAGACAGGCGGTGGCGAATATGCAGCTTGGCCCACAGTTGGTCGATGCCGAAGCTCAACCGGCCTGCCATAGAGGGAACATTTCTGTCCTCATTGAAATAGTCATAGTGGTCAAGTCCGGTTGATAGCGTGGCGGTTATCCGTTCATTCAGTATAGAGCGCCACTCTGCCGAGAAGTTACGGTTCTGATAGCCATATTTGTCCAGCGAGCTGAACGAAAACCTGTCATTGCTCCAATAGCCATAGACCTTCAGGCGATGCATGCTGTTGAGCTTCCATGTCAGCACCCCACCGAAATCATAGAAGTTGGCAATACCGTTCTTGTAGCCGCTATCCTCGGGCAACTGTTTGAGAATCCAGTCACTATAGGTGGTACGGCCATTCAACAGCAACGACACATGTTCCTTGACGATAGGTATCTCAATATTTGCCTTACTGGTAAGCACGCCAATACTTGCCGTACCTGTGAGCTTCTCCATATTTGCCTCCTTCGAGGTCACTTTCAGTACACTGCTTATCCTGCCACCATATTCTGCGGGAATACTGGACTTGAACAGCTCCACGTCCTCAACAGCATCTGAATTGAACGACGTGAACAGCCCGAAGAGATGCGACGGATTGTAAACCGTGCCTCCATTGAAAATGATAAGGTTCTGGTCTGTGGCACCCCCTCGCACATTATATCCGCTTGAGGCTTCGCCAACGGTAGTGACACCTGGCAGCGTGAGCACAATCTTCATAATATCCGACTCGCCAAAGGCCGACGGAATGTTCTTCAGTATCTGGGGCTTGAACTTCTCAGAACCTATCATCATGTTATCCACAGCCGACTGACGACCACCGACAACGACAATCTCGGCAAGTTCCTGATCATCGGCAATGCTTGCCTTAGCTTTCTTCACGCCCGGCACTATATAGGTTCTCGTCTTTGTAGAAGCCATTTGGTTCTGCTGCTGGGGAACAGTCATTTGGACAGAATCACTATCAAGGACAGGGATACCCCGAAGAAGCCCTTCCTCCACCACCGTCTTGTGAGCAAGCTCCAATGTCTGTTCGTCTTTAGCTTCTATCTCATGAAGGTATCCACTCCCCTCTCCCTTCGGAGAGGGGTTGGGGGTGAGGTTTCCCCCCTCTCCCCTTGGAGAGGGGTCGGGGGTGAGGCCTTTCACCACCTTTTCAAGACTTCTTTCACGCTTGCTCTTTGAAAAGGAAAGACCATTCTTCCTCACAAACTGCCTGATTTGCTTTCTCTGTTCAGGAAAGAGCTTCGCCACATCCGAGGCACGCTTCACATGATGCTTTTCTCCGTCTGGGGTAATCAGCATATAGTGCTCTTTGGTACTCAGCGTCTTCAGATATTTCTTTTCCCCGAAGACGGTATGTTCACCACTATAAGCCTTCCACACACTATGATAAAGACGAATGTCATTAGTGCTGCCATCACAAAGCAGAGAGGCGAATCGAAAGCTGTCCTCCGGGTCATGCACATATCTGTGGCCATCCATCTCAAACCAGTCGACATGTTCCTGTTCAGGAAGACAAAAGACATTTCCCACAGGAGAAAGAACAATAACGTTTTGCTTCAATTGGTCGAAACGCAGTTGCACATCCTCATAGACCACACCATAATAGCTGATACGACCATGATACATATTGGCATTATCTTTATAATATGGATTATCATACCACAACGATGATTGGTACTGTGGTTCAACAGCCCCCACATACAGACGGGCAAAGTCGGAAGAAGAGGAAAAATAATCCTGAGCTCCAACATGCTGTACGACAATCATCATACAGACGAATATCAACGAATATTTTTTCACGTTGGGTTTATGTGCCTTTAATTTCCTTTTTTGTATATAACACGAAAAAATGGAAACCTTGCATGAAAAATGGAGTTATTTAATATAGTTTAACGTCCTGCGAAGTTATATATCGTCGAAATCATCGTTAATAACAATAGGTGGCTCAGGCGCCATCGACGACGCCCAAAGCCAGCAAACCTTTAAATACAAAAAAGTTATGAAAGAAAATCGTTTATTTTCAGCTGCACTCATCGCAGTAGGTTTGATTTGTTTAGGGTGGTTCATTAAGGCAGGCATCGACGACTTTGCCAACAAGGACCGCCATGTAACCGTTAAAGGCCTGGCCGAACGCGAGGTTCCTGCCGACAAGGTGACGTGGAGCATCAGCACGAAGGTCACGGGCAACGACCTTCCCACGCTCTATGAAGGCCTCAACGTCCAGACGGACAAGATTAAAAATTTCCTGACACAGAACGGACTCGACGCGAAGGAAATCACCGTCAATCCGCCCTCTATCAGCGACCTCGAAGCTCGCGAGTGGGGCGAGAACAACAAGAACTTCCGCTACATCATCTCCACCACCATCACCGTAGCTACCAGCAAAGTGGAAGAGGTGAACAAGGCCATCTTCAAACAGGCCGAGTTGCTGAAGCAGGGCGTGGCCATCGAGAACAGCTTTTCCAATTACGAGTATGCCTCGTTCCAGCAGATGAAGCCAGAGATGATGTCCGAGGCTATCAAGAACGCCCAGAAGACAGCCGAGCAGTTCGCCGCAGCCAGCAACGCACGCCTTGGCGAAATACAGACCGCCGGCCAGGGGCAGTTCGAGATTGACGACCGCGACGAGAACACACCTTACATCAAGAAACTGCGCGTCGTCACCACCATCACCTACTCGCTGAAGGACTAGAACCGCTAACCCGTGTACCAGCGGGAACGTAGCCCTGTACCCCGAAGAACGTATTTTCGCACCCTGAAGAACGTATCTTCAGACCCCGAAGAACGTATCTTCTCCAGAGCATCCAGGATCATGGGGACAGGCACTTGACCCAAGTCTGGGTCAATGTTCCTGTCCCTATGACTCACCTTTTTCCGCACTTTTGCAACGTGAAATCATTCAAACGTGACTACTATACTGTCGGAGCGAATAGGTGGTCCATGGTCACCTCAGCCTGCACGATGCCTGAATTGACAGAGGGCAGCACGCCGTAGGTGGTAATCATGGTGGGCAGTAGCGGGCGGCGGTTCTTGGTTTCCTGGTTGAAGATTGCTATGCGCATCCTCAGCTTGTCGGCATATTCGCGGGTGATGGTATAGGGCTGGATGGAGAATTTCGCCTCGCAGAGGTTTATCATACGGTCGGCACGGTCAATGAGAAGGTCAATCTGCGTGCCCGTGCTGTCGGCTGTCTTGCTGCTCCTCCAGCTGCTGGCATAGGTCTGGATGGCCGTCAGTCCAAGCCGCTGCTTGATTTGGTTCAGATGTGTAAGGCATATCAGCTCAAAGGAGAATCCCTGCCATGAGAGCACCTCTGCGCGGTTCACCTTAAACACCCAGTACGGCTCACTCTGAGTGCGCACTCCCTCTATGAATCGCAAATAAAATAGTGTATAGAAATCCTTCAGGCGGTAGATGATGCCTTTCTTCTTGCTGCCGAAGCGACTGTAGCCGATGATGAAGTCCGACGACTCGAGGTTTGCCAGCATGGTGGTGAGACGCCGGCCCTGTATGCCTGTGCGGTCGAGCAGCTCCTGCCGTGTCATGCCGTCCTGACGTTCTGCCAGCAGCCTGACAAGCTGTATGTAGCTGTCGGCTCCTTGGAAGAGGGCACCGTAAAGTTCATCAAACTCTTTTGACA
>Ga0265299_10002342_pt1 | contig 19727 bp, 16 predicted proteins | sample AusTroGonzalo_MG_4_FD_193485 | JGI IMG/M metagenome (GOLD analysis project Ga0265299, IMG submission 193485) | Bovine rumen microbial communities from tropical cattle in Woodstock, Queensland, Australia - Gonzalo_02 | ecosystem: Host-associated > Mammals > Digestive system > Stomach > Rumen ... | reverse complement strand
TCACCGGTTTATTTTGATTTAATTACTTCTTTTCTGCAATTGCATTTACTGTCATTGCAAGTTTACGTATAGGCATCTGCAACATACCAACAAGTTGAGTAAGCAATACTTCTCTCGATGGAATACTTGCGAGCACACCAGCACTCTTTTCGTCGTAATATTTGCCTTCTAATAGTGCAGCCTTTAGTGTGTAATCTTTGTTTTCGGCTTGAGCCTCTTTGACAATTCTAGCTGGAGCCACGCAATCCTCAGATGCAAATGCTACTGCTGTAGGTCCTTCGAAGATGCTGTCTTCGAACTTGTATCCTAGTTCGTCAAACGCTATCTTCATAAGCCTGTTCTTATACACCTTGTATGTAACACCATTTTTTCTAAATGAAGAACGTAGTTCGGTATCTTTGTCTACTGTTAATCCTTTAGGACTTATTAGGTATATACCACTAGCATTCTGCGCCTGTCCTTTTATGGTCTCAACTAGTGCCTTCTTGTTCTCAAAATTCTCGCTCATCTCTATTCCTCCCCTATTATTTCAAAAAAACCTTGCGTGGGAACGCAAGGTTTCATAAAATACAATTCCTTTGCTGTTCCTCGGTAAGAATATTACGGCTTACGCCCCTTACTGTCTTTGGCACAGATTTATTTGATACGTGAATTATAACACTATATATACAATATGTCAAGTATTTCTACAAAAAAATTTTTACGCTTCTTCTTTCACTTCTTCACAATTGAATTGCTCTTCTACTATTTTGGTCTTACTATTAAATATATATTTTTTCCTAGTAGTGTAATTAAATACTAGCACCACAAATACAAAAAATATCTTAACTATCCATTCGTTGATACCTAACACTCCAAAGCCGACACTAACTCCGATGGTTTGAATGCACAGACCAATTACTGAAAACAATAAAAACAACAAGAACCCCCGCTTTGATTTTGCCCTTTTATCATAAGATTTATATACAAACAACAATGAGAATATATAACTGAAGATAAACCCAATAGTAAATCCTAGTCCTGTCCCTAACGCAACCCAAAACGTAGACGCTGCCTTCTTATCCAAAAACACTTTAAAAAAGTTATAATCAAATGCTGCCTTATTTGGTATATATATAATTAAACTCATCACAGCAAAATCAATTAGAGTCGCAATAGTACCGATTATTAAAAAACGTATCAGCTCACTCAGTTGTGGATGCTTACTATCAAATTTTTTTATACTCATAGCCACCCCTACATAACATTTTGCAAATTTAGTATAGCATAAATCATTCATCATGGTCAAGGAAAATTAGTCCGATACAACTTTTATAAACAAAATAAAAAAATCGGGAAATTTCCCGATTTTTATTATTTTTGATACCTAACTTTTACGCCTGGACCCATTGTACTAGCAAGGCTGATACTCTTAATGTATGTACCCTTTGCTGCCTGTGGTTTACTCTTAATAATAGCATCCATAACAGCTTCTAGATTTTCAGCAAGTTTGGCTGCACCAAAACTCTTCTTACCTATAATAACATGTACGATGTTACCCTTGTCTAGTCTGTACTCAACTTTACCAGCTTTAACATCAGAAATTGCCTTAGCCACATCTGGAGTAACTGTACCAGATTTTGGGTTTGGCATGAGGCCTCGTGGTCCAAGGATTCTTGCGATACGTCCAACTAATCCCATCATGTCAGGAGTAGTGATACATACATCAAATCCTAGCCAATTTTCTTTCGTGATCTTCTCAATCATATCTTCTGCACCAACAAAGTCTGCACCATTGGCCTTAGCGATATCTGCCTTGTCACCTTTTGCAATAACTAAAACCTTTAGCTCACGACCAGTACCATGTGGAAGTACCACTGTACCACGCACTTGTTGGTCTGCATTACGACCATCAACGCCAAGTTTTACGTGTAACTCGATGGTTTCATCGAATTTGGCTGTAGCGGTCTCTATAACCTTAGCCAGTCCCTCTTCGATTTCATAAATCTTGTTCTTCTCTACTAGGGATTGCGCTTTTTCTAATCTTTTACCTGTACTCATACTGCACCTCCCTACTCTTCTACTACAACGCCCATACTACGCGCTGTACCTTTTACCATGCTTATTGCTGCCTCTAGTGAACCTGCATTTAGATCTGGCATCTTCATCTTTGCTATCTCTGTAATCTTAGCCATAGAGATTTTGCCACATTTTTCCTTGTTAGGTTTACCGCTAGCATGTTCTAGACCCATAGCTTTCTTAATAAGTACTGCTACTGGTGGAGTCTTGAGAACGAATGTGAAGGTTCTATCTTGATAGATTGTCATTACTACTGGAATAATAAGTCCTGCTTGACTTGCTGTTCTATCATTGAAGTCCTTTACGAATGATGGAATGTTAATTCCGTGTGGTCCAAGTGATGAACCAACTGGTGGACCCGCTGTTGCTTTTCCAGCTGGTAGTTGCAATTTTACAACTGCTGTGATTTTCTTTGCCATAATTTCTCTCCTTTTACTAATAAAGTATTTCGTGGTTTACGAGGCATTAGCCTCTCCCATATATATCAGCGTGGCAACGCTGTTATATCCAATTATTCTAGCACTTCTATCTGCGCAAAATCCACTTCTACAGGTGTGCTCCTGCCAAACATCTCGACATTTACACGGCATTTCTGGTTCACTGCGTCAACCTTTAATACCTCACCGACAAAACTGTCCAGCGGTCCTGAGATAACTTTGACTTTGTCACCAACATTGACTTTGATATCTACATTTACCTTCTCTAGTCTCATCTTACGAATCTCTTCGTCTGTGAGTGGTAGTGGCCTACCCTGTGGCCCGCAAAAACCTGTAACACCTCTCGTATTTACAATAGTGTGCCAAAGGTTGTCTGTATAACGCATCTTTACCAATACATAGCATGGAAACATCTTACGCTGTACAACTTTACGCTTACCATTCTTTTCTTCTATGGTATCTTCCATTGGTATTTGTATTTCCATAATTTGCTCACCAAGATTGTTCTTTTGTACAGTCTTGTATAAGCCATCCATTACCATATTTTCGTAACCTGAAAAAGTATGTACGACATACCATTTTGGCTCAATATCTTTTATATCCATACAAACTCCTATATCTTACCGATTAAATTTATAAGAAAACTAACTAGCGAATCAATACCTAGTATCACTAGCATGAACAATATTACAACCACAAGAACAGCGCCTGTCTGCTTCACGGTCTTACCAAAACTAGGCCAAGATACCTTCTTCAATTCTGAAAATGTCTCTTTGACCTTACTAGTCTTTGGTTTAGACTCCTTCGCCTGTTTCTTTGCTTTTTGTTTCTTGTCCTTTTCCTTTGCCTTTTCCTTTATATCAGCATCGTTATCAATAGCAAGTTGCTCTACTTTCTTTGCCATAAACTCTCCTATTATTTGCTTTCTTTATGAACTGTATGCTTTTTGCAAAATGGGCAATACTTCTTTAATTCGATCCTGTCTGGATCATTCTTCTTATTCTTATAATTGTCATAATTTCTCTGTTTGCATTCTGTACATTCTAAAGTTATCTTATTGCGCATAAATTTACTCCTAAACAAAAACACCGCTTTTTCGTGGTGTGAAATAAATATACCACATATCTTCCTTAAAGTCAACAATTATCTAAAAATTTTTACACTATTTTTTACAAATGGTAGACTTTTTTTGATTTTTGTGTCATACTAAAACTCCAATACTGATGGAGGCTATGATGACACAAGAAAATATGATCAAACAGTATTGCTATGAATCCATTCCCTACTTGATTGTCGCCAATTACTTATTGGATGGCAATGTCTATCTAGATCCCGGATTTATATATCATACTATTTTTTTGGAAACACCTAACGGCAACGCCAAAATACGTACACATGGAAGTGCACAAACCCTAATGCAAAACGTACACAGAGCAGCCCGCCTGACTTATGCATCTATGATAGATAGAATCGAAAAAGTGCCAGAACTAAAAGGCTCTATAAATTTAGATTTTGAACCAGATAACGCCCTGCTTATTTGTTCTTCTATGATTAATATTTGCAGAAGTTCAATACACGACACTAAAATTATTAATAATTATTGTTTTTTAGATGCCTTGATATCGATGATAGCACGTACGGCAGACCTCGGCACACTGGCATATAATACACATGATACCGTTAACAAAACCCTATTTAACAACACGCTAGGATGTATGTTAACCGCAAAGGATATTATCACAAATAACATTAAAAAAGATATTGACGAGAAATTACGCGATACTATCGTGTTATATAGCCCATATCCTAATAATCCTAATGGCAATGCCTGCCTAGAATACTCAGAACATTGTAGCAATGTAATAGAATCAGTATTTTTTGGCAACAGAGCACAAAATATCAAAAACGACAGTAACATCGAGAGGATTTCTGGCAAAATATGGGGCGAAATTGATCTCGAACAAATGTTCAAAGAATAAATTTATAATAAATTTTAGTACAAAAAAGGACTCTTTACGAGCCCTTTTATTTTTATAAACTTATTTGATAATCTTAGAAACGACACCAGAACCTACTGTTCTACCACCTTCACGAATAGCGAAACGAAGTCCTTCTTCGATAGCGATTGGAGTAATAAGTTTTACTGTCATTCTAGTGTTATCACCAGGCATTACCATCTCAGTACCTTCTGGAAGTTCAATAGAACCTGTAACGTCAGTAGTTCTGAAATAGAATTGTGGACGATAGTTGTTGAAGAATGGAGTATGACGTCCACCTTCAGCTTCTGTCAATACGTATACCTCTGCAGTAAACTCTGTGTGAGGTTTAATTGTGCCTGGCTTGCAGAGAACTTGACCTCTTTCGATATCAGTTCTTTGGATACCACGAAGTAGTACACCAATGTTGTAGCCTGCAACAGCTTCATCAAGAAGTTTTCTAAACATCTCGATACCAGTAACAACTGTAGTCTGAGTAGGTTTGATACCAACGATTTCTACAGTATCACTCATCTTTAAGCATCCTCTCTCTACTCTACCAGTAGCAACTGTACCACGACCTGTGATTGTGAATACGTCCTCGATAGGCATTAAGAATGGCTTATCTTTTTCACGTTTTGGTTCTGGAATGTAAGAATCAACTGCTGCCATCAAATCTTTGATGCATTGTGTAGCAGGGTCATCTTTCTTACCAGCTGAAATTGCTTCTAGAGCTTTTAAAGCTGAACCTCTGATAATAGGTACATCATCACCTGGGAAGTCATACTTATTAAGAAGTTCACGAATTTCCATTTCTACTAGGTCTAGTAGTTCTGGATCATCTACTTGATCGCATTTGTTCATAAATACGATAATGTATGGAACACCTACCTGACGAGCAAGCAAGATGTGTTCACGAGTCTGTGGCATAGGACCATCAGATGCTGCAACAACTAGGATGGCACCATCCATCTGTGCTGCACCAGTAATCATGTTCTTAACATAGTCAGCGTGTCCTGGACAGTCTACGTGTGCATAGTGACGAGTAGCTGTCTGGTATTCAACGTGAGCAGTGTTAATAGTGATACCTCTTTGTTTTTCTTCTGGAGCTGAGTCAATTTGGTCATATGGTTTGAATTCACCAAATATACCAGTAATTGCTGCAGTCAATGTTGTTTTGCCGTGGTCAACGTGGCCAATAGTACCAATGTTAACGTGTGGCTTTGAGTTGTCATATTTTGCTTTTGCCATTTTAAAATTCTCCTTTTTTTATTTTTTTATTTTTATTTTTTCTAGTCTTTCTTTGCTCTGTCGCCGATTATCTTCTCAGCAACATTTCTAGGTACTTCAGCGTAGTGTGATGGTTCCATAGAGAAATTGCCACGACCCTGAGTGTTTGAACGCAAGTCTGTCGCGTAACCAAACATCTCGCTCAATGGGATTTCTGCTTTTATTATTTGAACACCATTTCTCATTGATGTACCCTGTAAATTACCACGTCTACGAGAGATATCTCCCATGACATCGCCCAAATATTGATCTGGGACTTCTATTTCTACTTTCATTATTGGCTCAAGTAGTACCGCACCACCCTGACGGCAACCTTCTTTGAATGCCATAGATGCTGCAATTTTAAACGCCATTTCTGATGAGTCGACATCGTGGTATGAACCATCGACTACCGTCACACCAAAATCTACTGTCTCGTATCCAGCCAGCACACCCGTCTTGAGTGCCTCTTGGATACCTTTGTCGATAGCTGGGATGTATTCTTTTGGAATAGAGCCACCCACTGTCTTATCTTCAAATGTATAACCAGAACCTGGCTCTCTAGGTACCATCTCTATGATACAATGACCATATTGACCTTTACCACCAGACTGACGAATGTATTTACCTTCTACTCTGCAAGGCTTCTTGATTGTCTCACGGTATGCAACTTGTGGTGCACCCACATTACAATCAACCTTGTATTCTCTCTTCATACGGTCAACTATAATATCTAGGTGAAGTTCTCCCATACCTTCGATGATAGTTTGACCAGTCTCTTCGTTAGTGCTTCTTCTAAATGATGGATCCTCTTCTGCCAATTTTGCGAGTGCATTTGCCATCTTCTCTTGGTCTGCCTTTGTCTTTGGCTCAACTGCAACTGATATAACAGGCTCTGGAAAATCCATTTTTTCTAGAACGACTGGGTGATTCTCATCACATAGTGTATCCCCTGTAGTTGTATCTTTTAAACCAACAATTGCTACAATATCACCTGCATATACTTCAGTTTCATCTGTACGCGAATTCGCATGCATACGAACTAGTCGACCAATTCTTTCTTTCTTATCTTTTGTAGAGTTATAAACGTAAGAACCAGTAGTTAATTTACCGCTATATACTCTAAAGAATGTCAATCTGCCATACTGATCGGCAGCCACCTTGAATGCAAGACCTGAGAATGGCTCGTTATCATCCGCTTTCCTCTCTACATGCGCTCCAGTCTTTGGATCTACACCTTTTACTGCTGGAATATCGGTAGGATTAGGGAAATAGTCAATAACTGCATCCAGCAACTTCTGGATACCTTTATTCTTGTAGGCTGATCCACAAAGCACTGGCGTCATTGTTAAATCAATAGTCGCTTTACGTATTCCCTTCTTAATCTCATCGATGGTAAATTCTCCACCTTCGAAGTACTTCTCCATCAATGCATCATCTGTTTCGGCTACAGATTCTATTAGTTTCGCACGATATTCATCTGCTAGGGCCTTCATATCCTCTGGTATTGGATGTGTATTGAATACTTTACCTTCGTCATCTTCGTAGATAATTGCATTCATCTCTACAAGGTCAACCATACCCTTAAACTCGTCTTCTTTACCGATAGGTAATTGAATAGGAACAGCATTCGCACCTAGCACACTTTTCATCGCATTTACTACGCTATAGAAGTCTGCACCATCTCTATCCATTTTATTTACAAAGGCAACTCGTGGTACATGGTATTTATTCGCTTGACGCCATACAGTCTCACTCTGAGCCTGAACACCACCACGCGCACAGAATACTTCTACCGCACCATCTAGCACCTTCAAACTACGCTCTACCTCAATAGTAAAGTCTACGTGTCCTGGAGTATCGATAATATTGATCTTGTGATTCTTCCACATACAAGTAGTTGCAGCGGATGTGATAGTTATACCACGCTCCTGCTCTTGCGCCATCCAGTCCATTGTAGCAGCACCTTCGTGCACCTCTCCTATCTTATGTGTCTTACCTGTATAATACAAAATACGCTCAGTCGTTGTGGTTTTACCAGCATCGATATGAGCCATAATACCAATATTACGGGTAAGATGTATATCAATATTTCTCGCCACTTTCTTTCTCCTAATTAACAAAATTTTACATTGTATATTATATATAATTTTTTCAAAATTTCCAAATGTTTTTCAAACATTTTTCATTTTACCAACGATAAGTTGCAAATGCCTTATTAGCTTCTGCCATTCTGTGCATCTCTTCTTTCTTCTTGAATGCACCGCCGGCTTGGTTATAAGCATCCATAATTTCGCTAGCAAGTTTGTTCTTCATACCCTTTTCAGTTCTCTTCCTTGCAAATAAAACTAACCATCTGATTGCAAGTGTCTGCCTACGTTCTGCACGGATTTCAATAGGAACTTGGTATGTAGCACCACCCACACGTCTTGCTTTTACTTCTAACACTGGTTTAACATTTTCTAGTGCCTGTTCAAAAACTGCAAGTGGTTCTAGATTCATCTTCTCTTGAATCTGATCAAATGCTTCATATACTATAGTCTGGGCAATACCACGCTTTCCATCTTCCATTACTTGGTTGATAAGCTTTGTTACAACTTTAGAATTGTACTTTGGATCTGCCAAGACATCTCTCTTTACAGCAGCATTTCTTCTAGACATATTTTCTCCTCCTTATAATTTTGCAAAGTTATTTCGCTTTTTTAGCGCCATATTTGCTTCTTCCTTGCTTACGATCCTTTACACCTGCAGTATCAAGTGTACCACGTACAATGTGATAACGAACGCCTGGCAAGTCCTTTACTCTTCCGCCACGGATAAGTACGACAGAGTGTTCTTGCAAATTATGACCAATACCTGGGATATATACAGTTCCTTCTTGCCTATTAGATAGACGAACCCTAGCGATCTTACGAAGTGCTGAGTTTGGCTTCTTAGGTGAAGTAGTAGTCACTGACAAACAAACGCCACGTTTCTGTGGACATTTCTCAAGTATAGGCGACTTATTCTTATCTACCTGTTTCTCCCTTCCCTTCCTAATTAGTTGGTTTACGGTTGGCATACTTTACCTCCTAAATTTTTTGCGAATCTCCCTTGCCCCAAAGAGAAAATTCTCACATGTTTTCTTATATCAGAGACACACCTTCGCCCTAAAATAAAAAAACATACGAACATGACATTCCATGCTCGCTTATTCTAACACAACACACACACAAAAGTCAATAATTTTTGATAAATAATTTTTATTTTTATATACTCTTTTATAATAAAAAATCGCCACTATTGTGACGATTATGCTTCTACTTGTATATGATGTGATTTTAGATAGCCTATTTTATAATCTAGTCTCTTCATTTTTGCAAGACGTGTTGCATCTTGCATTGGTAAATTGCTCTCTATAAGAGTGAGAATTTGCTTATAAGTACGCTTATCTATCTCATATTGGAACCCGTATCCGCGCTCTTTAAGGTCAATACCAATGATACTTGCATATTCGCAAAGCTTGGTATAATCACACTTCGTCTTATACTCATCTATCGCAAAACACACCGCATCTAGCGCTCCTAATATGTTCTCAGGCTTCAATTTATTAGTTATTTTATTTACCCGTTTTAAAAGTTTCTTTGGCAAAACATTCTTTAGAATATATAATGTCTCAAGAAACTCATCAATAGTTACCTCATTGTACACACGCACCACATTTACTATCGCTTCCTTAGGTGATAACTGCGTGCGGTATTCATACGAAGTATATTCCTCTTCCTCGTTTACCTTGACCCAACCTATTGCCCGAGCCAAGTTATGCAAACCTCTTGTATTCATAAAACTCCTATCGTGCTATCTGTGAACCAAATGCCCGAGCACGACTATCACATAACATATCTATTGCTTTTTCTGTAATCTCTTTTGGCAATCCTGGCGTTCTACATTTTTGCAGTTCTCTGAGTTTACTTTCTGTAATATCATATGCCTCAGATGCTCGCAAAGAATCATTTTTTGCTATATCTTCCCATTTTTGTAAATACATCGCTGCTAAATCGTGTACTGGATATTTTATCCCATACATACGCTTCATGTCAGCCTGCATAACCTCAATGGCATGATGTCTCTCCTTCTCACTCCCTCGTTTAAGATCGTATTCAATATTCCTAGAGCACAACACACCTTCATTAGTAACAGTTGAACCCGGCCTAACAAGCAGTGCTAAAGTTACCGCGACATGTTCCTTCTCCTGTGGCGTTAATTCAGCATCTTTTTTTGTCATAAACTAATCCTCCGTCGCAAAAAATTTTTTAATAAAATCATTGTAATTCTTCTCTTTCGCGGTCAGCGGTTCACCCTTTGGAACACTTGCATCAGACAGCAATACTACACTCTTAGCATTCTTAGATGCCACATCTTTGTACGTGCTAGCAGTGCCTATCTCATCCTCATACTTCACAGATAAGTCCACAAAAGTCTGCAGATAAGATTTCGCTCTAAGGAATGCGTCCTCTATAGTATCACCATCAGTCACAATGTCAAGGTCTGGAAATCGTACAACATATACGCCATTTGCCTTATCTTCATTCAACACCATAGGATAAACCAATTTCTTCATAAAAATGCCCCTTCTCTACTTTGTAATACAATGATAACATTTTTTTGTAGAAAAGTAAAACAATTTTACAAGGTTTTTTGTTGTTTACTGACAAACAAATTGTATCACACAAAATACAACATTTCAATACTTTTAAAAATTCCATTAATAGAAAAATTATATAGAAAAAAAATAAAACAAAATTCTATTTATATGCAAAATTATTACGCAAAAAAAGTGCCAATACTGACACTTTTTCCATTTTATTATTCGCTCACAATATCGTCAATTTCTTCTGCTGTAGTATTCACATCATCTGATGGAATTAGATCTCTATAACGTTTTAGACCAGTACCAGCAGGTATTAACTTACCAATGATAACATTTTCCTTAAGACCAACTAATGGATCTACTCTGCCTCTAATCGCAGCATCGGTCAGCACGCTAACCGTAGTCTGGAACGCAGCGGCTGCAAGGAATGAATTAGTAGCAAGTGACGCTTTAGTAATACTGAGCAGTTTACGCTTTGCTGTTGCTGGTTCTTTACCTTCACTCAAAGCCTTTTCGTTTGCTTTCTCGTAATCTGTAATATCAACGTATTCAGATGGAAGCATATCGGTATCACCAGCATCCTCAATCTGAACTTTCCTGAGCATTTGACGAATTATAATCTCAAGGTGCTTATCATTAACATCTACACCATTGCCCTTGTATATCTTATGAACCTCGCGCATCATATACTCTTGGACACCCTTTACGCCTTTTGTCTTTAAGATGTCTTGTGGGTTGAGTGAGCCTTCAGTTAACATTGTGCCTGGCTCAACAGGATCGCCAACTTTCACCTTTAATTTTGCGCCATATGAATATGAGTATGCAATTTCAACTTTCTCTGTGTTTTCTACGACAATTGTTTGCTTTGCTTCGTTAATCTTCTTTACAACGCCAACAACTTCTGAAATAACTGCCACACCCTTTGGTTTACGAGCCTCGAAGATTTCCTCAACACGAGGTAGACCTTGCGTGATATCGTCTGCAGATGCAGAACCACCGGCTTGGAAGACTTTCATTGTAAGCTGTGTACCTGGTTCACCAATAGATTGTGCTGCAATAGTACCAACAGCTTCGCCGACTGCCACTCTATCTCTACCACTCATATTACGGCCATAACATTTAGCACATACGCCATGTTCACTCTTACAAGTAAAGATTGTACGTATATTTACAGCTTTGATACCAGCGTCCTCGATGGCCTGTGCTTCCTTCTGGCTAATCATAGTATCTGCATGTGCAAGAACTTCACCAGTAGCAGGATCAATTACATCATCTACTGCATATCTGCCATAAATTCTCTCAGACAACTTCTCTACTACACCCACACCATCGGCTTCCATAATAGCTGATACCATCATGCCTTTTGGCTTTTCGCCTAAAGTCTCAAAGCAATCTTCTTCACGAACAACAACATCTTGTGCAACATCTACCAGCCTACGAGTTAAGTAACCAGCATCCGCTGTCTTAAGCGCCTTGTCGACCATACCCTTACGAGAACCACGAGTGTTGATGAAGTATTCAATTACTGACAAACCTTTCTCGAAACCTGCACGAATAGGAACTTCGATAATCTTACCAGATGTACTTCTCATTATACCTAGCATACCAGAAATATTAGACAAGTTACCTGCGTTACCACGGGCACCAGAATCTACCATTATACGTAGTGGGTTATCCACTGCAAATGCTGCTAGCGTCTCTTTCTTTGATCTGCCGTCTGCCTTATCCCAAATTTGGAATATTTTACGACTCTTTTCATCTTCAGTGATTAGACCACGTTTGTATTGCTTCTGTGTTTCGTTCATCGCAGCATCCGCTTCAGCAATAATCTCGCCTCTAGTTGGCGCTGTCTTTACATCAAGAAGTGATGTGGTCAAGCCTGAAAGTGTAGAATATTTAAAGCCTATAGCCTTGATTCTATCAAGTAATTTCGCGGTTTCTGTAACGCCAAATTGATTATAACAACACTTTACAATCTTCTTCGTTGCTTTCTTGTCCATTACATCATCGACTTCGAGCAAGAACTCATCATCCGGAGTAACTCTCTTTCTCCAACCGAGATTCTCTGGAATAATTTTGTTGAAGATTATCTTACCAACTGATGTATCAATTAGTTTGTGTTTTTCTTCGCCATTGATAACTTTAGTCATACGAACTTTGATAGGTGCTTGCAATCCAAGATCCTTTACTTCGTATGCAATAACCGCTTCTTCTGGGCTAGCGAACACCTTGCCCGCGCCTTTGGCATTAGGATTAATAGTAGTGAGATAGTATACGCCAAGAATCATATCTTGGTTTGGCAACGCAATAGGCTCACCATCACTAATCTTCAATATATTGTTTGATGCGAGCATCAAGAATCTTGCTTCCGCCTGTGCTTCGAGTGATAGTGGCACATGAATAGCCATCTGGTCACCATCAAAGTCAGCACCAAATGCTGGACAGGTCAACGGATGCAACTTCATCGCACGACCTTCTATCAGCACTGGTTCAAATGCTTGAATACCCAATCTATGAAGTGTTGGTGCACGGTTTAGTAGTACTGGATGATCCTTAATTACATCCTCAAGAACATCCCAAACTACTGGTCTAGCACGCTCCACCATACGTTTTGCGCTCTTAATATTGTGTGATTGATTAAGGTCAACCAATCTCTTCATTACAAATGGTTTAAATAGTTCTAGTGCCATTTCTTTTGGCAAACCACATTGATACAATTTCAAACTAGGTCCAACGACAATAACTGAACGACCAGAATAGTCGACACGTTTACCAAGCAAGTTTTGACGGAAACGACCTTGTTTACCACGTAACATTGCAGAAAGTGACTTTAAATCACGGTTCCCCGCGCCACTGATCGCTTTTCCACGTCTACCATTATCTATAAGGGCATCTACTGCCTCCTGTAACATACGCTTTTCATTACGTATAATAATGTCTGGCGCACCAAGTTCTATCAATTTCTTTAGTCTGTTGTTTCTGTTGATTACCCTTCTGTACAAGTCATTTAGGTCACTAGTGGCAAATCTACCACCATCTAGTGGAACCATAGGACGAAGTTCTGGCGGAATGACTGGCAATACATCTAGTATCATCCACCTTGGATCAGTATGGTTTACTCTGAATGACTCCATTACTTCTAGACGCTTAGCCAATTTCAATTTCTTTTGACCCTTGGCCTTTTTGATTTGTTCCTTGAGCATTTTGCTCTCTTTTTCTACATCAACATTACCAAGCAATTCTTTAATGGCCTCTGCACCCATACCAACACGGAAACTTTTTGCACCGAATTGCTCTTGTGCTTCACGCAATTCTCTATCATTAAGTATCTGCTTGTACTCTAGGCTAGTAGAACCTGGATCTAGCACGATAAATGACGTGAAATAAAGTACTTGTTCTAGTGCTTTTATCGAAAGTTCTAGCACAAGACCTATCTTAGAAGGCACTCCCTTAAAATACCAAATGTGGCACACTGGAGTAACCAGTTCAATATGTCCCATACGCTCTCTACGAACCTTAGAACGAGTAACCTCAACTCCGCACTTATCACAAATGATACCCTTGTATCTTATTCTTTTATATTTACCGCAATAACACTCCCAGTCCTTAGTTGGTCCAAATATTCTTTCACAAAATAGACCATCTCTCTCTGGCTTTTGCGTTCTGTAGTTTATAGTCTCTGGTTTGGTAACCTCACCATAAGACCACTCACGGATTTTTTCTGGACTGGCTAGTCCAATTTGCATAGAATCAAAGTTGTTTAATTCAAACATATTCTCTCCTCTATTGTGCTATTTGCACTGTTTTAATCATCTAAATCATCATCAAAATCAAACAATGATTTAGCGTCCATCAATTCCTCTGTGCTTTCATCTTCTGGAACATCTGTATCTGCTCCCTTTGCACCGCCGTCTAGATCAAGCTCTACTTCCTCAATGTTAGATTTCTTTACTGGGAATACCGCCGTAGTATCGCGGTCATCGTCAACCAACTCTTTTAAGCCAATCTCCTGATGATCCTCTGTCAAAACTTTGACATCTAGAGCCAAACCTTGTAATTCCTTAATGAGTACTTTGAACGACTCTGGAATACCAGGTTCTGCCACGTTTTCAGATTTAATAATAGATTCATAGGTCTTTTGTCTACCAATTACATCATCAGATTTGACAGTAAGCATTTCTTGCAAGATGTTAGATGCACCGTAAGCCTCTAGTGCCCATACCTCCATCTCACCAAAACGCTGACCACCAAATTGTGCTTTACCACCCAATGGTTGCTGTGTAACAAGTGCATATGGTCCAGTAGAACGTGCATGCACTTTATCATCTACTAGGTGACACAACTTCAGCATATACATCACGCCGACCGTGGTGCGAGTCTCAAATGGCTCACCTGTACGGCCATCGTATAGTTGCAATTTGCCATCTGCTGGAAAACCATTTTCCACTAGCAGTTTTTCAATATCCTCACGCTTTGCACCATCAAATACTGGTGAAGCAAATTTTAGACCGAGAGCCCTTGCAACCAATCCAAGATGCGTTTCAAACAACTGACCAATGTTCATACGAGAAGGAACGCCCAATGGGTTCAATACTATTTGTATTGGCGTACCATCTGGTAAGAATGGCATATCAGCTTCTGGCAAGATTCTAGATACGACACCCTTATTACCATGACGACCTGACATCTTATCGCCGACACTCATCTTTCTCTTCTGTGCAATATACACACGAACAAGCTTATGCACACCTGTCTCTAACTCGTCTTTATTCTCACGAGTAAACACTTTGACATCAACTACTACACCACCCTCACCGTGTTGTACACGAAGTGATGTATCACGAACTTCACGCGCCTTCTCACCAAAGATAGCACGAAGTAGTCTCTCTTCTGGAGTAAGTTCTGTCTCACCCTTTGGAGTAACTTTACCGACTAGGATATCACCTGGCACAACTTCAGCACCAATGCGAATTATACCATTTTCATCCAAATCTTTTAAACTATCTTCACCAACGTTTGGAATATCTCTTGTGATATCTTCTGGTCCTAACTTTGTGTCACGAGCATCCATCTCAAATTCTTCAATGTGAATAGATGTGAGCACATCATCTTGGACTAGTTTTTCAGATATAAGTACGGCATCCTCATAGTTGTAACCTTCCCATGGCATAAACGCAACTAGAATGTTCTTTCCTATAGACAACTCACCATTGCAAGTTGCTGGGCCATCGGCTAGTACATCTCCAGCCTTGATGCTATCACCAGTACTAACTATTGGTCTTTGATTGACACATGTGCCGTTATTCGAACGAGTGAACTTAACTAGGTTGTACACCTCATCTTCACCCTTCTTGTTTGTAACTATTATCATATCAGAAGCGACATATTTAACTACGCCATCTTCCTTCGCAATTACCATAGCACCACTATCTTTTGCTATTCTGTACTCTGTACCAGATGCAATAATTGGTTGTTCTGTCTTAATTAGTGGCACAGCCTGTCTCTGCTGGTTGGATGCAACCATCGCACGCATGGCATAGTCGTTTTCCACAAATGGCACGAGCGTTGTGGCAATAGAAACAAGTTCCTTTGGCGATACATCCATAAAGTCTACTTGCTTATTAGGAAGCTCGACAATTTCACCATGTCTACGACATATACATTTAGCATTTGCTAATTTGCCATCTTCAGTAAGAGGTTCGTTAGCCTGTGCTATTACATACTTCTCTTCCACATCTGCAGACATATAATGCACATCTTTAGTAACGACACCAGTTTCCTTGTCGACTCTCCTATATGGAGCCTCGATGAAACCATACTTATTAATCTTAGCATAAGTTGCTAATGAGTTTATCAAACCGATATTTTGACCTTCTGGAGTCTCGTTTGGACACAATCTACCATAATGTGTATAGTGCACATCACGCACATCGAATCCGGCTCTTTCACGAGAAAGTCCACCAGGTCCGAGTGTGGTCAATTTTCTCTTATGAGTAAGAGATGCTGCAGGGTTTATCTGCTCCATAAACTGTGACATCTGAGATGAACCAAAGAATTCACGTAAAGCCGAAGTGATAGGCTTAATGTTAATTAGTGAACTTGGAGTGATTTCGTTGACATTTTGCACTTGCATTCTCTCTAGAACACCACGCTCAAGTTTGAGCATACCATTTCTAAATTGTTGCTCTAATAGTTCACCGACACACTTTATTCTTCTGTTACCTAAGTGGTCTACATCATCTACTGTACCTAAATCTTCATGTAAAGATAAGTGATAGTTGATAGAAGCGAGAATATCATCAAATAATAGATGACGACCAGCAACTAAATCTCTGTTCTCCATGATAATAGCCTTTTGCTCTGCCTTGGTCTTCGCTTTCTTTATCAATTCTGCAGTTGTAGCATAATGCACTTGTTCATCAATATCCACATCCTTTGGATCGATACCAAATGCCTCTTTTAATGATACAAAGCCATTGCCCATAACATTAAACTTCTCATTCTTAGAGGCAACCCATACGCTATTAATACCTGCATTTTGGATTTCCCATGCAGTCTTTTCATCAATAGTCTCACCAGCAGTAACATACACTTTCTTGCCCTGCTTTACATCTTCAGCAGCCACTCTTCCTTCAATTCTGTTTGCAAGGCTGAGTTTCTGATTGTATTTGTATCGACCGACTTCAGTGATGTCGTATCTACGAGTATCATAGAAAATTCTATACAAATTCTTCTTGATAGCTTTTAGGTTTAAAACTTCACCTGGTCTGAGCCTTTTAGAAATCTCAATCAAAGCTTCATCTTCATTTTTTGTAGGATCCTTTTCGAGTGTCTTGACAATAACAGGGTTGTTATTAAACACTTTCAATATCTCTTCATCGCTAGACAAACCCAGACCTCTGAGAAGAATAGTTCCAACCAATTTTCTAGTTCTATCTATATGCACCCAAAGAACACCATTAGTGTCCTCTTCAAACTCTATCCACGCACCACGTGCTGGCATAATAGACGTTTCGGTAACGAAATTACCCGTCTTATTTACACCCTGTTTGCAGTATACTCCTGGGGAACGAACGAGCTGAGATACCACTGCGCGCTCAGCACCATTTATAATAAATGAACCACTATCTGTCATCAGTGGAACATCACCCATGTACACTTCTTGGTCAACCACTTCTCCAGTTTCCTTGTACACCAAACGCACCTTAACTCTTAGAGGTAAGGCGTATGTAGCATCATTTGTCTTGCATTCCCATTCAGTATATTTCGGAGAACCAGCGAGACTGTAATCTACAAAGTGAAGTTCGATGCGTCTATCATCATCCCTTTCATCTCTGCCGAAATTATCAGTGTCGCAGATTGGAGAAAAGTCTCTAAAAACATTTTTTATTCCGCGGGTTATGAAATTATTATATGAATCCTTTTGCACCCCTACTAGATATGGGATGTCTAAAATTTCATCAACCTTTCCAAAAGTGTATCGTTCTTGTTTGCCGTACTTTACTTTTTTTACGCTTATGCTTTTAATCGACATAAATCCTCTCCTAAAAATGTTGTGAAAATCGCTTGACTCAATTCCATTTTTTCGGTATAATCACCATAAAAGTGCTAGAAATCCGCAGAAAATCAAGTCAATCGTATGATATAAATGTGTCAAATGGGCGCAATCCACCCATATAGACATATGTATTTAGTATGATATCACAAAGGAAGTGTTAGTGTCAACACTTTTTTTATTTTTTTCATAAAATATTTTAGTTCATAATATTTCTAATACAAATTTAGACAAAAATTGGCAAAAATCATCATTTTTGTTTGACACCCCCACCCAAAAAAAGATATTATGTATCTAACAAAGTGAGCCGTCTTCGAGGCCACTAAAAATAAGGAGGATATTTTATGAAGAAAAAATTGCTTTCCATTTTTGCAATCATTCTGTGCTGCAGCTTCGTACTTGTTGGCTGTGGCGTAAATGGTACTAGTTGGACGAAGTACATAAAAGGCATGAAAGAAGCTAAACTTACTTCTGCCAAAGAGTACACAATCACAGAAGGCTTAACTTTTGTAGACACTGATGCTGATAATAATGTAATTGAGCATTTCACAAACAGCGGTCTTGCATATGTTAAAAATTCTGAAAACAAGTATGGCGTATGGTCACTTGTTGATAACAAGTTGATCGTAGAATGCACACACGATGATATGGGTGATATCACCTTTATTGGTGGTCTGTACTCTTATGTTCGTGTCTACACGGCAGAGACTGCTGAGGTAAAGGCATTCTATACTATCTACGACCGTGCTGGTAATGTCGTATTAGACAGAGTTGAAGCACCAGTTATCCCAACATTCAATATGATGATAGTAGGCATAAATGGTAAGGCTCAATACGAATACTGGTCTTATAAACTTTTAGACGCCGACAAGACAGTTGCTGCTTATGTAAAAGTTACTGGCTATGGCGAGAAAGAGCGTAAAGTCTATACTAATGAAGAAGTAAAAGGCACAAAACTGGGCGTTGAGAAAGAATCTGCTTATAGCCTAGAGGCTAACAACCAAGTTGAAAATCTTGACTATCTATATTCTCAAGAACTAAACACTAATGGAAACAAAGAGTATACTTTCTATAAGTTAGATGGCAAAAAGACTGGCACTCTAGTAATTAATCCGTCTCTAACTGATGACTTATATTTTGTAGGTAATTATATTTATTACCAGGAAGTGGTAGTTCTTCCAGACGATGCTAACAACTATGATGTATTCGCTGCTGGCACAAAAGCCAACATCACAACTTATGCGTTCAACATCGCCAATGGTAAGACTAACAAGCTAAATGTAAAAGAGCCTATCAATGCACGCCATGCAATCGCAGCGGAATCTGATAAATCTTTGTATTACATTAGAACTATCAAGGTTGAGCAACATATTGCTCTTATGACTTCTTACAACTACTATCTAGCATTAGATGGCCAGTTGGCAAAAGCAGAACACAGATATAACAGTATTGCTAAATATGGCAACTACTATTTGGCTACATACCCTGATGCTACTGTTCCAGTTCCAAAAACTTATGCTGTGGTATTAGACAAGAGCGGCAAGGAAATTTCTAAATTATTAACAAATGATTTCCATCCATCTGCTGTTACCAACAACGCTATAGTTGTAATGGATGATAGAACTGGCAGTGAAACCGTAGACAAGTACGCACTAGTAGATTTCAAAGGCAATATGATTACAGCTTTTGAATACGACTATATCAGCGAGTTTGAATCTGGTTATGCTCAGGCACAGAAGATTGTAGAATCAGAAAATGCAGAACACGAAGCAGTATTAACCGCTACTTGGTACAGAATAAAT
>Ga0265299_10002337_pt1 | contig 19750 bp, 15 predicted proteins | sample AusTroGonzalo_MG_4_FD_193485 | JGI IMG/M metagenome (GOLD analysis project Ga0265299, IMG submission 193485) | Bovine rumen microbial communities from tropical cattle in Woodstock, Queensland, Australia - Gonzalo_02 | ecosystem: Host-associated > Mammals > Digestive system > Stomach > Rumen ... | reverse complement strand
ACTCCACATCAATGAACTTCACCGGGTAAGTATTCCCGGTCTCGTTGCCTTCCTCATCGTAGACGGGAATCTCTTCGAAATGCTCACCAATGCGCTCGTACTTGAAGTCACAGCCGTACTTCAGGCACTTTTTGCGAATGCGCTTGATCTTGTTTTCCAGACTCTCAATGTTCTGCTCAGGAATCTTGAACTCCACATTTACACCCCCTTGCATCATTATATTACCATAAAGCAAAGGATTTTGCAATTGACCGAACACAGTATTCACATATTATTTACATTTGTCATCCCCAAAGACAACAAAAAAGCCCGCCCCGGAAAACCGGAACGGGCCAAGTATATACGTCAGCGTCATTGTACGAGATGAGGAAAATCTCAAACGCTAACGTGCAAAACAGGCTGGAGGTCTACCTGTTGTTGCCGACAAATTCAGTTTTAAAAGATAATAATCCCGGATTTTGACATTCAAAGCCCGATTTTCGCAGAAAAATCGCAAAAACGCGCTTTATAATCCTTAAATTCGCTGATCAAAGAAAAAAGCCCTTCGACTACAAAGCCGAAGGGCGGTTGATGCACTTTGGGATTAGGCTTCTCCGTTTGTTTCATCAGTTTTGGGTTCCACGGTGGGAACAGCGTTGTTTTCCTCTTCCTTTTTCTTCTCATCCATCTTCTTTGCCCGTTCAAGGGCGTACTGCTTCATGTTGTCAAAGACTTCCTGAGCAAGCTCTTCCAGACGTTCCTCTGTGAAAACGCTCTTCAGAGGGACCGGGACAAGGGCTATGAGCTGTCTGACCACAAAGGCCATCTTCTCACTGCCCAGAAGCCCGGTTGCTTCAATTTCGGCGATAAACTGACTCGCCGCCTCAAAGACGCTTCCTCTTGTCTTGAAATACATCCTCGCGCCAAAAACAGCCGCGCAGAGGACGGCAAGAACAAGATTCACAATCATCGACTTATCCATTGTTTTCTCCCTTCTCTTTTGAATTGTACAAAATAAGAACCTGACCGGGCCGAACTACCAGCCCGGTCAAATTATTCCACCTTTGAATGTCCTTATATCTGTTTGGGTCCCCCAGACGGTCACGAGCTATCCCCCATAATGTATCTGTGCTTCTAACAGTGTACACGCGCTTATCCATCATTACCTTCACTTTCGATAACCGTCAGGAAGTTTGTGCTTATCGGAATGCGCATCGTGTACTTTCCGGTCACATCCTTGCCAAGTGTAGCCTTGTTTCCATCTAAGTCCGTAACATACCATTTTTGACTCCAATAAAACCTCTCTACCTTAGCTCCATTCCAAAAGGAAGCGTTCTGGTCCACTTTTACAAGCGCACCAATAAAAACGCCGTTTGTGGTATCCGTCTTTTTTCTGCCATACGGCAAATACTCGCGAGATGAATGCTCGTTCCCCATTGATCACGACCCCCTATCAGTCCTCATAGTCTTCTTTTTGGGGACGCAGAATCGCGTCAATTACAGACTCGGCATCGTAGCCGTAAATCTTCTTCAGTTTGATCATGTTCTCGGCTTTGGCCTTGATAGAATAGTTTGTGTAAATGATTGCGACCACAGCATCCACACTCGCTATTACATACACAAGAGGCGAAAGATCAAGCGTTACAGCCATTAAGACCATGCCGTAGACGTTGACGGTAAGCCACATGATTATGCCTATGGCGGCAATAATCTTTGAAAACTCTGGGCGTGTTTTGATCGTTGGCGCTGGCTCAAGAATAGCATCCTGAATGTCCACATGAGCCTCGTCATGAGGGTCTTTTTGAACCTCTTGGATTTCTTCTTTTTCGTCAGGCATTTAGATCACCTCTATCGTATCCTCATCCACCCATCCAAAGACGTTTGTGCCCGTGTTCGCGACCCGGACGATGTGGTAAGGATGCTTTGCACCCCTCTTGATTATCGTAATCTTTGCCACACCCGGCTTTGCGTCACTGCCTTTGTCCTTGTCGGCATAGATGTAATGCTTGCCGCCTTTGAACTTGACCAGATCACCTTTTTCGAATTCCTTCTTGGAACTCTCGGAATGCTTCTTCAGAGCCTCTTCAAGAGCGGCCTGTGTATTGGGTCCCACAACGCCGTCCCATTCAGACTCATCGCCCGGAAACGCTTTCTTCTGGAACGCCACAACCGCATCGTAGGTCTCTTTGCCAAAGTCCCCGTCAGCGCCGTATTTTTCCAGTTTGAAGCCAAGCTTCATGAGGTTTTCCTGAAGCTCTTTCACACGCGCTCCCTTGGACCCTCTCTTTAGATTAGAGCTTGCGGGTGCGCTGGGTGTACTGGATGTGCCACCAGACGGCTCCTGCACTGTAGGTGAAGAGCTGGACCCCTCTGTGAAGCGAAATACCCCGGTCCACGGATAGTTCCAATAATTCTGGGTGCGAATCTCGTTCCCGGACTGATCGCCTGTCTGATCGTTACCCTCGCTCGACCGCGCATGGACAACTCTGCCGTTGCCAATGTAGATAGCCGCATGCGAAGAGTCATTCAGAAGGATATCGCCCCTGACCATGCCACCTCCGGTTGACAGGTTGCAGGAGCTTGTCACATCCCGGAAGCCGCTCCGCAACAGAGCGTTGCGCATGTTCCCGGTATAGGAAGCACCGTTGGACCTGAGCGGGATTCCGGCATTCTGGACAACTGTCGCGACAAGCGATGAGCAATCGTAATCGGGACCCCATCTGCTCGACTGACTGTACCCGTGCGAATTGTCGTTGGCAATATTTATAGCCTCTTGAGTGTATTGTTCTACTTTAGACATATTTGTACTACCCCCTGTCGGCTTGCTGTTGGAAGATGTTAGCTGTCCGCTCTGAGCTTTCGAAAGCCAAGTCTTTGCATACTCATACCTGCGCTTCAGGTTGTTTTCCTTCTCGGCAGGATTTTCCCAAGTGTACAACAGCTTCTTTGTAAGCGCATATAGGTCCGTGCTTGTTTGCATCATATTCCAAATGCTTCCAAAATCACTCTTCAGCTCCCACCAAATGAATGCTACCTGACCCTCTGTATCGCCTATCGAAAGTCCTCTTGCTCTCATCCAATTAAGGAACTGCCTCTTTCGCGTATAAAACGTGACTTGGAACAAGCCAAACCCGTATCCATCGTTCACAAAGTTGGTATAGGTGCCGTTATCGACACCCCTGACATACTCTTGGTCAGAGATACCCAGCTTTCTGTTCGCGGTATCTTCCAGATTGTACGGATTGAAGGCGCTTTCCTCTTGAAGCTGAGCAAGTAGGGCGCAGACAGCCTCCATTGTGCAACCTTGTTTTATTCCCTCAGAATAGACATACTCTGGTATACCCATATTACACCTCCGTTCTCAAAAGCTCAAATCTTCTAAATCCAAACCAAGCTGTTTTTTTATCCGCTCATTCTGCATCAGAATCTCATAGTTTTCTACAGCATGCGTAACCGTGTCTCCAACCGCAACAGCGGCTTTTGTGTCTACATCGCGCACAATCCAGTAAGACTTGCCGCTCTCGTGCTTTTTCTCAGCAACAAAGCCATTCACGTCTTGACTTGAAGCCCATCAATCTGTTGCATAATCAGATCAGCATCTCCATTCCCACCTAAGCCGTTGTGATAGCACTCGTGCATTTCGTGGAGACGTCTGCGATCATCGATTGTGATTTCGCCTTTACTAATATAATATCTTGCCGCTTCGAAAATTTTGTAAAGCATGTCAAGCTTCAGAGCCTCGTTCTGATTCAAAAGTGTTTTTTCTACTTCATCTTGATTTTTCTTCATTTCCTTTTCGAGCCTTTCCTGCTTTTCAGAGACTTCGGCAAGCTTTTTGCTGATATCATCAAGTTTGTCTTCCTTCATCTGCTTTCTATCCTCCACTGCGGCCCTGCGCTCATACTTCATTTCCCAGCGTTTTTGAATAACGTTTATAAGCGCAAGGCCACCTGCTCCAAAAATAAAAACCGCAATGTAATTAAAAACTTCTCCCATTTAGTTCATCTCCCAGCATTTTGTAAATTTTGATAATAGGGAAAAACCCCCGGTTTTATTACAATCCTGCCTTTTTTGACACAGAAGTCAGCTTTTTTATGTGCCTGAGCCACGTTTCAATTGTGACAGCTTCCATCTGCATACCTTCCATGACACTTCGGCTTCTAACTGCATTTGATATCTGCATTTTATCAGAAGACGGCACGGCGTTCCACAAATCTTCATGTTTTTTAAACCATCGCGAAAAGTGACGCTCGGTGCTGTCTCTGTATTCCTTGTTTTCCTGATTTATCCAATCTGGTTTATTCATTGTGTAGTATGCGTCAAAGATCATAAACACTGAGTAGAACATAGCTTTGTCTTGCATACCCCTACGCAGAAATTCGTCAATCAGGGCATCATTGGAATCCAACATGTTCCGATAAGTCTTGAGTATATACTTTGGGTCATGCCTGCACACACTTTCATCTCTCCATTTCCACAGATAGAACGGTGCAGGACAAAGCTTCACATTCTGGCTCAGATTTTGACACAGAATGTTGAAATAGCTATCCTCATGAATCGTTAATTTGTCATTAAAACGGATGTTCTTGTCAAGTAAATATCTGCGCCTGTGAACCTTGCCATGTACAAACGTAGAGTCCATTTCGTGATTGATGTACGTAATTTCCTTTGTTCCCGGAAGCCGTGTTTCTTCAACAAAGACCGAAGTAAGACTATCGAAATTTTCCTTATCTATCGCCTGAAATATAATCCAGATTCCACACGCATTATAGAACATATCATCTGCATCACAAAACATAACATAATCTGCTTCAGAGTGATCAAGACAGGCGTTCCTTGTTGCGGACACGCCCTTATGCTCTTCTTTGTAGTATTCTATTTCAAACGGATAAGACTCAAGAAACTTTTCTGACAAAAAGACACCAGAGCCATCATTGCAAATGATAGCTCCAACGTCTTCGAAATTGATGCTTTGTTGAATTGCAATGCTATCCAGTAAGGACTTTATAACTTCTTCGTTTTCTTTGTATTGCGGAATGAGAATATCCAGTTTCCTCTTCATTTTTTATTTCCCCTTTTATTTGTTTATGATGGTATTTGCGAATGTCCAAATATTTTGCTTGAATAAAAAGACCAATTCGATGCCATCTTATATGCGGAAACAAGACTATCCGGTACATATATTTGACTTAAAGTATAGCAATAGTCAAATGCATTACTGTCATCAAGAGTTGCAACACTGCTCCCGCTCAAATAAACAGATTCAAGCGAGTTGCAATCACAAAACGCCCCAGAACCTATACGAGTAGCTGATGGAAGATATGCGTGACTTAGCATATAACAAGAGTTAAACGCTTCACCGCTGACTAAACTTACATTTGGTGCATTTATACTCTTTAAGCAAAAGCAACTCATGAATGCTTGATATCCGATTTTTCCCGCGCCACTAATGTTCACTGTTTCCAAAGCGGCACATCCCCAAAAAATTCCCTCTACAAGATCGATTAGCTGTGGAATATTTGCATTGCGAAGATTGTACATATATTGAAACGGAGAATATCCTGTTGCTGTAAGGCTCGGAAAATCAATACTTTCAAGGGCCAGACACCCTCCTAAACAATAATTGTCAGCATAACTAACAAGAGGCGCATAAAAAGAAACAATGTTACGACATTGTTCAAACGCACTTTGACCTAATCTGGCCAAATTTGGCAGACTAACTGTTTTTAGAGCTGAGCATCTATAAAACTGAGCGGCGCTAAGCCTTGAAGAAATTGTAATATCAACAACATGTTCTACAGCGAGATTTCCTGAATACATAGACGTTGCATCAACAGTCAAGCCATCCGGAATCCCAGAGTATTCACCTACCCCGCATATTCTGCTTGCAAATGCACTCCATATGCTATCATCCCTATATGCACTAACAAGTCCATCCGGTACATATATACTCAGAAGCGGATTTGCAGAATCAAACATGTTATCTCCACCACTAACAACAGAACTTCCGCCTAAAAAAACAGCTTTCAAATTATAGCAATTTTTAAACGCACTATTTCCAATTCTCTCAACTTTAGGAAGAGAAATTGACGGCAAAACATAACAAAGTTGAAATGCCCCAGATGATATTATGCTAACTTCAGGAATGCTCAAAGTGCGCAAATTAATCGCTCCATAGAAGGCTGAACTGCAAACGAAACCAAGCTTTGGCAAGTCCACAGAACAAAGATATGAAGCAAATTGGAACAAAGAAGTAGGACAACAACTAAGTTCCGGAAGATAGATACTGCTTAATTTTGGATAATTACTTCCAAAATTGCCAAACATTATTGTTGTCAGCGAAGGAAAAGATACATAGCTGAGACAAAAATTATTATAAAAGGGGAAATTATTAAACCGCGTAACGTTTGGAAAATTCGCAGACTCTAACTTATAACACCGCGCGAACGCATATTGACCAAAAGATGTAACATTCGGACAAGATACTTGAGAAAGTGAATAGCATCCAGAAAACGCCCCATAACCTATTGAAGTTACTATCGAATTTGAAAGCGACATCAATTTTATACAGCCTTCAAATACGCTTTGTGGAAATTCGCTCAGCCTTTGTGCAATTCCAAACTCTTCTAAATTTTTGCAGTTTCGAAACGCACATGTCCTAACCGATGCTAAATTCGGCATTGAATAAGAACGCAGATTTGCACAATCAGCAAACGCACTACTCGATAATTCTACTACAGCAGGAAAAGATACATACGAAAGATTCCTGCAATTCGCAAATGCAGATTTCCCGACAAAAGTTATTTCACTATCTGAAGCATACGAAATAGTGCCATCTATCATCTCAAGAAATATGAGATGGTCTTCATTGTTAGGTGTGCTCATTTCTATCACCCCACTAAAGCGCTCAAGCCAACAATCCTACTGGCAAATGCGCTCCAATAGTTTGCTGATTGATACGCAGTAACAAGACTATCCGGTACATATATAGATAACATAGAATTTGTGCCATATAACATACTATATCCGCCAGAGACAACAGAACTTCCGCCAATTACCAATGTTTTAAGAGAACCACATAGCATAAACGCTTGTCCGCTTAATACCTGCAAATTCGGAAAATTCACAGACTCAAGCGCACTGCAATATCCAAAGCAACCGTACCCCACATAGCTCGCAGAGGGCAAGCTAACAGTTTCCAATTTGGAACAATTTTCAAACGCATATATCCCGATGTATTCAGCGCTTGGCATTGTTGCGGTAGTCAAACTCGTGCAACCTCTGAAAGCAGAGTCTCCAACACTAAGAACATCAGGAAAACTCACAGCCGTTAGTTTACTGCATTCTGCAAAAGCACAGCTCCTTATATTAGTTATTCCACTTTCTTCAACCGTCCCGGCGATTGTTCTTGTAATCAGTTTCCTTGTGATCAGTCCATTGTATCTGTATGTTGGATAACATGTTGTATCTCCTGTGATGTTTTGCGGGCTTGGGTTCCATCCGATAAATTCATACTCTTCTGGGTCGTCTACACCGGTTTTGCTCGGAATTGCTCCGGTGTATTGCACACTACTGCCATAAGGAATGTTGGTTGACGTTTGCAGTGTTGCGCCAGCATCATCTTTGAATACAACAGTATATTTTTGAACTTCTTTGGTGTATGCCGCATATACATTTCTGTTCCATGTTAAGTGCTTTGTCGCATTCGCATCAGCATCTCCGTTCGGCTCCAATGACCATCCAGAAAACGTATATATGTATTGCGCGGTAGAGCTTCTCGCCGGTGTACCAGAATAAGCCCCATCGCCCTCGTCTGCTACTGTTTCTGTGTAGAGAAGTTCCGTACCATCATAGTTGTAGTAATACAAGTAGCAAGAAATGTGATTATAGGTGATCGTAACATTTGGATACCGAGCATGCATTTGCTCAAGCCAATTTCCATTTACTGTATCAATACCTGTAATTGTCCCACTAACAACCGCATGCTCTAAGTTGTTTCCGTTTTCATCCAAACCGCGCATTGTGTCAAAGAGATCAAACAGGTCTTCTGCATCGCTCATGCTACTTGCAGTTGTTGTGAATCCAATTATCCTGATACGTGAATTCGCACTCATGTCTTCGACTATGTCCATGACAGGAATGACTGAAGCACTGTTCTCTACACGCAAAGTAGTAATACCTGAGTAATCATCATCTTCTATGGAAAATGTTGTAATGGACGGTTGGTTTCTTACTGTGAGGTTCGTTATTGTTTTTGGAAGCTTCAAAACCTTGAGTATTCCACCAACCGGAAGGTTGCAAGCCGTAATGGCTGTTCCATCAAAATAAACATATTCCACGTTTGTTGCCCCAGACAGGTCAACAGCCTGTGCCAGCGCCGAACAATTCCTTGCGTCAACAGTTTGGAGAAGACTGTTATTTCCGACATACAACTCTGTCAGGTTTTGGTTTTCGTAGTTCTGATCATCGTCCCCAACCTTGATGCTTGTGAGCTTTGTTCCGTTGGAGAAATCAGCAAACCCAACGAGAAAGCCGCTCAGATCACCAACAGACTTAAGCTGTGAAGCTGAGTAGATGTAAATCTCAGTATCATTCAAATCGCTAAGAGGGCAAAGCAATGTAGTTGAAACATTTCTCTGCCCTCTTGTTGCAACTAAGTATGAGCCATACTTTACAGTTGGATAAATGTCAGCATACGGAATTACAGAAACGTCATCCTTAGCATAACCGCGTAGCTGAATAACATCTGTAAGAGCATCCCCGGCATTATACTTTGAATCTATGTATCTGAAGCGGTTATATAACCACCACTTTCTTTGCTCCGCCTTGCTTCCTTGTGCCATAGCAAGATAGGAAGCTGTGTTATCTTCTGTCAACGGGTCAATGTATTTAAACCAAGCATCTTCGTTGAAAATTACCTCGGGCCACTTGCTCTGATGCTCTTCAAACATCTGTTCAACTATCTCATACGATATCTTCCCCTGAGAGCGCAACTCTTTCCACATCGCTTTAATCTCTTCAAAGTATGTGGCCCTAAGGTTTTTCCAGAGAACACTTTGCTGGCCATTAAAAACATCGGCTCCGCCTGTAATCGTATCAATGTCTTCCAGATTGTATGAAAAGACAAGAGAACCTTCATTATTGATTCCTATAGCCGTATCAAAGTCATAAGGAAGCCAAACAACTTTTTTATTCACGGGCAATCAGCCTCCTATCTTGATAAATTGCGCCTGTTCTCATTCTGTTAATGAGGTTCCCATAAAGCTCGGAAAAGCGTTTTTTGCTCTGCTGTCCACCATAAGGAAAACCTCTGTAAATAAATAGTAGAACAGCGTACTTTGAACCTCTACATAATTTCCCAGCTCAGCCTTGAATTTTGCCAGCCTGTATGCCGCAGTATCCGCCGTGTATGTTGTTCCATCATAAGTCACCGGTTCAGGCAGACTATCGCCTGTCGCCGCTGTTGTATCCGTTGTAACAAGCCAATCAGCAAAGTCCTTCAATTGCGCAGGATTTTCATAAGCCGGTTCCGTATCAGGATATCTCGCCTCAAAGTCATTGAGCCAATCATTTCCTGTATAGTCCGCGCTCTTCCACAGAACGCGGTTGCTTGTGTTGTTCTTGATCTCCCAAGACTCATCGTCCTGAGCAAACCCAAACACTTCGGCAGTTCCCTTGTCATTATTAAAGTTGTACTTACCAAGAAATTTTATGCTTGTTCCATCGTCCCAGAACATGACTATCGGAAATCCGTCAATGCCTTGCCGAACATTGCTGTTTTCAACTTGCCCCGGGGTTTTATATGGGCAAATATCATTGTACAACCTTGCCAGTTCAACATTGTTTGCCCCTTCACTTGAGGCTACATCAGCCTTGAAGGTGAATGTCTTCACGGCAATAGAATTCGGCCGCATTTTATACTTTGATGTTGTTTCGCCAGAAGAAGTCATCCTGAAGCCGCCGTTGTACTTGATTTTATAATTTTTCCTTGCATAGTACTGAGAAGAAGTGCCTTGCACATCCGCTTGTGCATCTACAAAAGAAAAGCTATTAGCGGCATTCTGAGGGTCAACATAATAGCCTGTTATTGTTTTCTTGTCGCCCTTGAATTGAGGAAGTTCTGCGCATTGAAGTACCATATACGGCAAATCATCAGGGAGTTTTTCAATGACCACCTGACCATACTCATCATACACATTGTTGTGCTCATACCGCTGAAGCTTGTCCGTGATATTCTGAGTATCAGCTATCCAGTTTTTCACAATTTGTTGTCTCGTAAGATCATTGTCATATACTCTAATACAGTAAATGTCCGTTGTGCATGAATTATTGCCAATTGTGATGTTTACCGGATTTTGCTGAGAAAAGTCATCATCATCCGGATACTGGACAACACCCGACATGATACCATTGATATAGATCATCAGAAGCCTGTTCTCATTTCTCTTTTCAGCAACAAAGGTAATGCGCACATGCTCATCTTCTTTGTACTGAGTGAAGATTTCAGACTGTTCTGAATTGAGAGTGGCTTTCTGAGCGGTCAGTGTAAACCCTCTCCCACCGCTTGTGCAAGAGATGACTGTGGCATCATAATTCAAAATGTTTCTCGTTGCAAACTCAAGCTCAATAGTTTTTCCAGATGTTCTGAAGTCAGTTTCAAAAGGCTTGTACGGAATTGTTACCCGTGCATCACCGCTTACTCTGAGCATCGTTACGCCCCTTGAGTCATTCAGCCATCCATCAGAAACAAAGTTGAAGCCTGTCATTGTGCAGGAAATTTCATTGTCTGCATCTATCCACGTTCCCGGATTGCTTTCACTATTTGACCTTCCTAAAGCATTTAAATACAGCGAAAGATTGTTTGTTTCCGCCTCTGCATCAATTTCAGTTTCGGTAACTTCAAGATCAAACTCTCGTACAACACTGCCTGTCACAATGCTAAGTGTCACATCACCAACTTCATCCAGTCTGACGCTCCACTCTTGCACGGTTCTGTCGACAGTCAGCTCAGAAACCTTTGTGTTGCCAATATACAAGGAAACATTCGATGTAAGAATATCCGGCGTATAGATTCTGTACGGAATAACAAATGTTTCATACTGAGAAACAACCGTTTCTCTGAATTCACTGGAAATGATAGGAACATCAGAAGAACTGTTTACAACAACAAGGTCATAATGCAGAGATGAAGAGCTTACGCTCTCACCATCAATAACAGCAGTAAAGTAAACCTCTAAACTATGCGCTCCATGAGCAAGCCCGGTTATCATATAGCTTTGCTGTACGCCCGATGGCAAGACGCTGGACGTTCCAATCTGCACCCCATCCACAATGAAATACACAGTCTTTTGGACAGCGCCAAACGGCGTATAAGTAAACTCTATTGAAGAACCGGTTTCAAAGTTTTGAGTGTCATCAAAGTTGCTTGTAATTCTAAGCTCAATCTCTTTGATTTTGAATCGAAAGTGCTTTGTGTTCCCATAAACATCTTCAATTGCAAGAGTAACTGAATTCTGACCTGTTATTAAGTATTCTCCAACATTCACACTAACAGGACCTTGAGCAACATCTGCTATCCTCTTCACAGAATTGTTTACACTTACTGTCAGAATCCCGTCCCCCGTAGGAACCTGCTCTTCAAGCGAAGACCAAGTAAACGAAAGAACGCAGGGGCTACCTGTGGCAAGCGTTTTTGACGCCCAGCCAGTTGTGTTTGTGCCAGATATGATGGCGTTGTTTCCACCACCGCCACCACCGCCACCGCCACCGGTAATAGCTATTCCGTCACTTATTCTCTCTCCATCAGAATTGACCAAGTAAAGGAGATTGGTCTCAGAATCAAACTCTAAATTTGTTCCGTATCCAAGAAGATTTGTATCTACTTCCTCTTTGTTTTCTTCAACAACATTGGCAAGATATCCAACAGAATTGTTTACATTACGGATATCGCTTTCGTGCTTATCTTCCAAATCCTCAATATCTTCATGAAGTTCGAGAGTGTAGTCCTCTAAGTCGATTATAGCATCCTGTATATCGTTAAGGTTTTGCGCATTTATTATAGTTTCGCCATTAACATAAGTTCTCTTTTGCAATTCCACTTAAACCACCTCCGATCTTGAGAAAAGTCAAAGAATACACGCCCATTCTTTATTGTTTGACCATCCACATAAGAGCATACATTTGATCAGAAGTCAGATTTCCACCATAAAAGGTCTCTTCATCTACAGTCATCGGCTCAAAATCTATCTCAATCTCAGAGTATTGTTCAAGCTCTTCGTTAAGCCGCGCAAGATTGTCTTTTGTAAGAGTAAATTCCCCATACCCATCATCTTTTCCGTACTTCTCCAAAAGCCCATCTCTTATGTTGTTGTATTCAACAAGTTCCTCTGAAAGCTTTCTGGCATTTTTTGCAATAGCAAAACCAAGCTTTCCTGTTTCCTTCGTGTTTTTAAGAACTAATATAGAAACTAATGCATCTCTGTTTTTGAGTTTCATCCCTCGTTCTCCATTTCTTTTAAAGCGAATCTATGAAAGACTGAGCAACTTGTACAATAGCTTCAGCCTTTGAAACGTTGTCATGATCTACGAGAACTTTTGTGATTCTGTTGTTGTCAGATATTATTTCGCCCGTTGTATCATCCACCTCTGAATAAGTAACGGACATTCTCATACCAACTGCATCGCGAAAAACAGTTGCGCTTGTGGCATTCTTCATTTTTTACCTCCATTTTAATTCTCATAAAAATTTTTTATATAATCAGCCGCTCTACTATCATACTGCCCATGCAGTGCAGACCTCACATCAGCAAAACTCTTATCATATATCTCGAGTCTCACCTGATCATATTCACGTTGCTTCGCTTTGATTTCCCAACTAAAAGACATACCGGGTGTTCCTCTAACAACAAAATATGCCTTTTTACGCTCTTCAACATAGCAATCACCTGCTCCAAGCTTTTGCAGAAACACATAATAAGCGGCTTTTCCACTTATTGTCTCAGCAAAAACACTATCAATAAAAACATAACACAGGCCATCCGCATCAATGATTCCATCTCCGACATCTCCAAACATGGGAGTTGGCGTCTCATAGGAAGTGAGCTTTCTCTCTCCAAAACTTTTCGTTTTAACAACCCTGTTTTTTTGATATCCGGAAATGACGTTGAAATCGCCGGTAACATTGACCTCTCCGTCAAGCTGAATCATCGCGTTATAAAACGCAACAGAGCCAAAACTGGCAGAACTTGAATTTCTTCCGGAAATACGCGGACAAGTCGACTCAGAAACAATCTCTATCGTAGAAGTATCACTTGTTTCGCTAAGTCCATTCTCGCCCCTTAATTTGATTTTGTGGATACCATCAATTCCTGCTTGCTTTATTGTGTAAAGAAGATTGCTGTTTTTATAAGCCTTTATATATTGATATCCTCCCGGCCAAGTGGTCGTATCCAATGTTACCATCCCTATTGCAAGTCCAGCATATAACCATCCGCGTTCAATATACGACCCACTACCGCTGAGCTTTACAACATCTTCTCGGAAATAATTCCTCTCAGTTTCTCCCTCGTTTATATACCATGACCATCTTTGAATCTTGAATGCAGTACTAAGCGTCCCTGATTTATTACCACAGCACACAATCCCGGTTTTGCCTATGCTTATTATCTCATCTGTATCAGTAGAATCCATTACAGAAAGATTTCCACGGAGTAAATCGTTTCCGCCAAGCCTTATATTCGCCCTGTTTATTACAATACCTGCATTGTCAGCGCTTACAACAGACGTTCCACTTGAATCAAGTATATTAAGAGAGCCATTGCCATTATTTAAACCACCAAGAGTTATTGTACCGCCCTTTATTCGGTTTCCATATATTTCGGTTGTTCCTTGCGAACCAACATCAGAAACGGTAAGATATCCTTGTAAATCAATCTTCGATGCCTGTATCTTAACGGTCTCATTTGTCATATTAATCTGAGAAATGATTCCATTTTTTGATACCTTCATCGAAACGGTGTCGGCTGTCTGACGAATCGTGCTATAAACTTCAGAAAAACTGTATTCTACAGTCATATTCGGTGTGTGAAAACTACTTTGGGAACTGGTGGCAATGCTCGGCTTCACAACCCACTCATTGTATCCTTCTTCAAAAACACCAGAAAAGTAGAATGCAGTTATTTCACCAGAAACAGTGCATGAGACATTGTAATAGTGAACAGTGCTTCCAGTTGCGGGGGCCGAATGTGTCATCAAAACTGAGCTGAAAGAGTTTCCAACTTTATAATAAAGGGTAATAGAATCAGGCGGAGCCTTCCCTGTTCCTGCATCTATCCAAAGTTGAAAGTAATAAGTCCCAGAAGGAAGATCGGTCTCCACTGTCTGACTATACCTATTGCACCCAAACGCAAACACTTCGCTGTTAGCACTTGCGTTTTTTATAACCATGTATGTACCATCTTTAAGGTCTTCACACCCAAAAACAGAGGTCGAATTCTGATCACTCAAAGGATGAGGACAAATATTTGGAGAGTTCGTTATTTTTTCTTTTGTTACTCCATCTATTCCGCCCATAACTGTTGAAGATATTTCTGATTCAGTCTGGATTATTCTGCTATACACATTATCAAAGCTCATCATCTTCGCGCCAACAGGCGGTTCCCATTCCATGCTTGCGCCAGAATTCTTTATAATGAACCTTGTAACCTCTGTGAATCCAGCTTCCGGAGTGCTTGAGTTTGTCGCTTGCTTTCTAAAAACAACCGCTATAGAAGCATTTATAGCCACTGTTCCCGTATAAATGTATTTATCCCCATCTGTCGTTTTACTAAGCACCGTCCAGCCTGTTTCCGAAGAAGAGCTGTACCTAAATTTCACAGAAATACTGTCAGCATGAGTTGCTCCACTTTTGTTCTCTATAACTTTGATAGAATATGTTCCGGCAGGAAGCGACAGACTCCCTTCCAAATACCACGCTCCATTATTGTCAGTCTTTTCAATAGTATAAGAGCCGTCATCATTGCTTTTCACAGAATAACCCGTTGTGCTCGATATCGACTGAAGAGGAAAAGGAACAAGGTTTGATGAATGCTCTACATTCCCGCCCTCATATATTTTTTTAACTTCAGAGGTTATTTTATCACCAGTTTGTTTGATGTTAGACTCCATGTGTTCGAGCCGCTCAGAAGTATATGCACCAACAGGCGGAGTCCATGTTTCCAACTCACTGCCGATAAGAATTTGAGGATATATTGTGACATCTACAGTTTGGCTTGAACTTAGTCTGAAATAAAAATACACATTACCCGTTGTCGTTAAAAACTCCGGCGTAACTGATTTGTACCGATACTTTCTGTCCCCATCATTCTGGGTGTCAGAGAGATAATAGTCGTTTGAAGAGGACTCACTGCTGTCAAAAATTTTCACATAAAACGGAGACGCATAGCCGCTCGGGATAGTTGGAGAAAAGTCAATCGGCATTTCGGCCGCAAAGATATGGCTTCCATCCGCCCTTAAGATTTCTGTAGGAACATCTGTAAGCTTTTTATTGATCGCCGCAGTGCTCGTACCGGCTATCGTAATTGAGCCATCCCCATTATATGTATATGTGATTCCGTCTTCTTCAACAACAGTTGTGTCGCCCGTTAAAAACGGATACTCAATCTCATTGTCAGACTCTTCCTGAATTCCTAAGCGAGTAGCCTTTGCCATCAGCGTTATGCTGTTTTCGTTTTGTATTATGCTTGTCTCAGCACTTACAAGTCTTTCATCAAGAGCCTGCGTTTTCTTGAGCGTTCTTTTGTAGTAACGCTTTGTTTCGCTTTCATATGTGTACTCATGATCTACTTCGGCATCAAACGGAGCGGACATTTCTGCGGCTGGATGCTTGGTTATATCCCAAGTTATCGTCATGAGCTGATAGTATTGACCGTTCAATATCAGAAGGTCTCCAAGCTCAGCCGCAGGGTCTAAGTAAGCAATACTTGAGGAAAACGGCCTGTATGAGTAATCTTCAATCCTGTCAAGAGCTATTTCTGCTACACCTGTAGTTGTAGAAAACTCGCACTCTCCCTGAATAACATAACCACTGCTATCACCTGCGGCAATTGTTGTCCCATCCATGTTTGTAAGTTCAACGCCGCTTATTCCCTCTAAAGCAGGACCAAACGCAATGTCCCTAATCTCGGTCCAAAGGCCGGTTACACCAGAGCCAACTTCTTCACCGCTGTTTTCACTTCCTTGCGTACCAACAACAGCAATTCCTGCAATCGCAATACCAGCTACAGCTCCGCTCAGGTTATCCGGCAAATTAGCAAAGGGTACAAGCCTTATCTTTCCCTCGGGAGTAACTTGCCAGTTTGAACCGTGTGCCGAGGCTATTGAATACAGCACTTGCCTTGCCGTTGTTGTTTCATCTAATCCAATAAACCTAACAGTGTTATCAGCAACAGTTCTGCTATCTACTTCGAAAATGTTTGCCGCTTCACACATGTCTAACCATTGTTTCGATGTAACCGGCCATGTTCCATCGGGCCAAGGGGTGGACCCACTGATTTTGTCCACCCAGCTTGTCTCAAGCATCAAAGCTCCATCAAACGCAACAATTGTCAAATCGCCATATCCGTCTTCGCTTCTCTCGTCTGTATAGTATTCCCCAAAAGAGAGCCATTCAGATTTAGTTTCACCATCCGCACTGCTTATTCTGAGGAACACCTCAAAGGAAGCCATTCTCGGCCAGTTTTCGCTTGATTCCATAAGCGTAAGCTCACAGCGCTTACTGCAAAGTCTGCCTATCTGCGGCCCGGAATTATCAAACAATGCTTCCGTGATATAGAGGCTCTTCAATACACCCATACCATAAGTCGTGTTTTCTCTGACGACCTTTACATCATAGTATGAATCTTCCTGATTTCTCAAATCCCTATAAGTTTGAGAAACTGTGCGCACTATCTATCACCTCTCTATCAGGTTAAACGATGTATCATCATACATTATTTTCCCATCAGTATTTATGATTCCTACCATTCCCATTCTTGTAGAGCAATACATACTTACACTAACGCGCCCATGTCCGGGAAACATATCTGTACTTACGGTAACATATTGATTCCGTAAAATCGGCAAGATAACATTAAGCCTTGCGGCACTCAGCCTCTTTAATTTTATTTCAGCCTTCAGCTTCTCGGCCACTTTCTTTCGTTGCATAACACCATCCAGCGTTCTTCCAGACTTCGGCGCATCCAGATCATTCTCAGACCATTTGCAACCGTTGAAGTCTATATCCGCTGTTATGTCTTCACCGTTTATTACGAAATAAGGTAAACTCATTTCTTATACCCCCAGTTCTCTGCCCATCTGCTTTTCTACTTTCTGACACTCGCGTACAAAAGCGCGGACACTTCCAAACTGAGCAACCCACTGCATGTTTTCAAGCGAATATTTCAGGTCGCCTATAACAGAGCTTAGCTCTGACACGCAGTCAGAAATGTTTTGTTCTGTTTGCTTTACATCACTTATAGTGTTTGCCGCAATCTGATACGGAGTGAAACCCCCACCAGCAACATCAGGCATTTTCCAGTTGCTCGCATTTTGAAGCTGAGCTATTGCCTTCATTCCAGATTCTAATCCACCCGTTCCAGCATCTTCCAATCTTTCTGTTATTCCATCAGCGACCTCACCAACAGCATCGAGAACTACGCCACTACTCTTCAAAATCGATTCTGCATATAGTTTCATCATATCAGGGCCATATGTATGGAAGTCAGAAAGCGGACCTTCATCAGGCTCAGAGAATCCGATAAAGTCTTTAATCCTTTGAGCTATTATTTTGAGATTGCCTACCAGTGTACCAGCATTATATTCACCAACAATACCATTGTTAAACGACTTGATAACATCTTTGCCCCAGCCTTTTACAGTTTCCCACGCCGGAACAAGGTTGGTTTGTATAGCGCCTCTTATGGTAGCGAGATTTGTCCTGATATTCCCGTTATTCCACCAGTCAACTATGCCATTGTTAAGACTTACAATTATACTGCGTCCAGTGCTGGCAAGCGTTTCCAGCGATGGTGTAAGATTGTTTTTTATACTATCTCTTATGGTAGCGAGATTTGTCCTGATACTCCCGTTATTCCACCAGTCAACTATGCCATTATTGATGTTCGCCAGTAAGCTCTTTCCTCGGTCATAGCATCCTTCAACAGCAGGAAGAAGATTTCCTTTAATTCCATCTCTTATATTAATAAGATTCTGCTTGAGTTTGCCTTCGTTCCACCATTCAACTATCCCGTTGTTTACATTGATCATTACCTCTTTAGCCTTCGCATACATCGATGTCGCTTTTGGCAAAACATTTTCTGTAATAGTTTCTTTGATGGAATCAATGTTTTGCTTTAGCTTTCCCGTGTTCCACCAATCCACTATGCCATTGTTAATGTTCTTAATAAACGAATCTCCCAAGTCATGAGCCTTTGACACAACACCTTCAAATCCGCTTTTTAACTCCCTAAACTTGTCTGCTATTCCATCTCCTAATTCTTGCAACCTTCTTACAGTTGTGCTTTTCATGTCAGATATTTTTTGCGTAACATTTGAGCGCAAAGTTTCTGCATATCCAGAAACATCATCTTTTATCTCAGCCCACTTGCTCGTAACTTTGGTTCTTATTGTCTCTACTTTTTCAATAACATCTTCTTTCAGCAGTTTAAACTTGTCCACTACATTGTTCTTCATCTCATTAGCCTTTGACATTATGGATTCTGACACATTGCTAACTTTTTCTTTTATTGAATCCCATGCGCCCTTCATCTTTTCATAACAAGTTTCCGCCGTTACCGAAACTTTTTCTTTTATATCATCCCATTTTTCTTTGATGGTGTTCCTGATCTCTGTTGTCTTTTCCTTGAGTGCATTTACCAGATCATTATACTTTTGTTTAGCCTCTTGAAATTTTTCAGCCGCCTTGCCAATACTCTCTTTAAATGCATCCCACTTTTCAACTACTTTTTCCTTGAGTTCTATGAATTTGTCTTTAATCTCATCTGCGCCATTTTTTAATTTTGTAAATGTTTTTGTCGCAATCTCATTTGCAACATCCGTAACTTTCTCTTTAAAGTCCGTCCAAGACTTTTTCATATTTTCCACATCATCATTTATGTCTTTTTTAAGTTTGGCTACAATATCGGTTATTTTTTTCTTTATGTTTTCAAATGAAGATGTGAGGCTTTCCTCAAGTCCATTAAGATGTAGCTTTTCCTTGAATGAATCCCAGCTTTTTGAAGCATCTTCCTTAAGTTTGTCAATTATACTTACAACTTTTGTTTTGATGCCTTCAAATCCATCAGCAAGAGTTTGCTTTAAATTCCCAACCGAGAGTTTCGCTTTTAATTCATCCCACTTTTTCCCAGCCTTCTCTTTAAGATCACCAAACTTGTCCTTCAGCTTGCCTATCCAATCTCTAAGGTCAGAAAAAGCTGTAATAATCCCAGCTATCGCTATTCCAATCACAAGCTTGATTCCTTCCCAAATTTTCCCTAACTCTTCATGCTCTTTAAAGCGTTCTTTCAGGTCCTTAACTTTTGCCTTGAATTTTTCAAACTTGTCAACTATCCCATCAACAGCCCCAACAACAGCCTTTTTAACCTTTGTCCAAGTCTTGTTTACCTTTTCCCTGAATTCATCATTTGTTTCATAAAGGTTTATAAACCAAAGTATAAGCAGAGCAATTGCGGAAACAACAAGACCAGCAGGTCCGAGTAAGCCGAATATAGCAGAA
>Ga0265299_10002336_pt1 | contig 19752 bp, 12 predicted proteins | sample AusTroGonzalo_MG_4_FD_193485 | JGI IMG/M metagenome (GOLD analysis project Ga0265299, IMG submission 193485) | Bovine rumen microbial communities from tropical cattle in Woodstock, Queensland, Australia - Gonzalo_02 | ecosystem: Host-associated > Mammals > Digestive system > Stomach > Rumen ... | reverse complement strand
CCAAGACCAAAAGTTTTTGGATTTCAATACGGATGAAGCATTGCTTTGGCTCAAAGTTAGGGCCATTTCAAAGAAAGCGTCAATGGAGAGATTCCTTGAAAAGAACAAAATAAAGCTAACTACAACAAAAATCGCTGACCAAAACAAAGAGTTGTATGCCCAATTGCTAAAGAAACCAAAACCAAGTATGAAGCTGTTGGATTCTTTCTTGCGCGACATTAACAACGAATGGTATCGTGCGAAAGGAGTGGATGAGAGCCAGTTAAAGAACGATCTTTATAAGGTGGACAGCTACGAATGGGGAGGCGACCAAAACAACTCGTTAGACAAGTACCTTATCAGTCACTATGTCAAAGACATCAGCAAATACGATGAGTTGGAAGGCAAACTATTGGCCATTCAGGAGAATGCATGGAAATATGTCCGTACAAGTTGGTATAACAATTGGTCCTCATTTTTGATCGAATCCATTTTCAAACACCATCCAAAAGTCATTTCTGCTGTTGGGGAGATAAAAAGTGTGGACTTTTTCATTGATGACACGCCTTTGGACTTAAAGGTGACCTACTTCCCTGGTAATTTCATGAGCGAAAAGTTGAAAGTCAAATTAGGTGGAAAGCATGAGTTGGCATGGCTGAAGATGAAGGCAAAAGAAAAGGGAATGGGCGGAATGAAAGAAGTCAAAACGGTTGCCATTGCAGCTGAAAAAATCGGCGCAGCTGGCCATGATGACATCCTTTCAGAACTCAGAGCCAAGAGGAAAGCGGTTATTGACGATGCTATTAGGAATAAGATTGGGTTGATGAAAAACCTGTATGAAAAGCAGGGCGAAATGCGTTTTGGAGCGGAAAACCGATTGTTCTTGGTCTTGGTGGATTCGTCCGACATGACGCAATCCTGGAAAATGAAGCGGGCTTTCGAGCAGATTGAACCTGCTATCATTAACTACTTAGATGGTTTCAGTAAAGCGTCCTTAAGTCGGATAGACTTCACCTTTAAGGATAAGGCATACAGCAGTTTGGCTGATGTGATTTTTGTGGTGAAGTGAGGCTTTAGATATGAGTATGATGTACATATCACAATTAAATAACCTTGTAAAGCACCACCTTGTTCTAGAGTATTTTGAGCGAGGAATTGAAGGAATGTGTATAAAGGAATTTCTTCCATTATGCGCAGCATTGTTATTCCCATATCAAAACGAGAAATTTCCACCGGAAAACAATCTTCAAGGAAACATCTTACCTATTATCGAATCTGTTAAATCATACACAAAAAAGACAAAAGGGCTTGAGAACTATAGTTTGGATGGGCTACGAAAGTATTTCCAATATAACTGGTTGCCGGCTCTTGACTTTAGTAGTCAGGTCCGCTTGATTAAAGGAGTATCGTTGATTGACAAAGTTGAAGACAATGGTTTTTTTTCTCTTACAGGCAATGATAAAGTTTACGAAGCATATCTACATCGTATTTCCGTACTTGATATATCCAATAATTACGGAGAGGAGGCATTTGAAATTCTGGAAGAGGAGCATCACGTGGATGTAACGGAGGAAATAGAAGATAACGGTGAAGAAACAGGTACAGACATAATAATTGCACAAGATGAACCTATAAAGTTTCAAGAAAAGGAGACATCTGATACTGATGGGATTCTTGTTGCAGAAAAGAAACAGAGAACCCAAAATATCTGTACTGATAATTCTCCTTTTATTCAGTTGTACGACGAACTTGTTGCAGCAGATCCGGAAAATCGGTCGAAGGCAAAATATACATGGCAATGGCTATTGAGTTTGGATGAATATAATGCAATTAAAGAATGCGTCGGGACAAACAAAATACCATCCCCAAAAAAATGGGATAGTAAGACCGCGCGTTTATTGGCTCTTTATATAGGTGAATTCTACAAAAGAGAATATGAAAAAAATATAAATCCGTTTGCTCAATTTGGTGATGATTCTCCAAATGTTGAATTCGGTGATTTTAAAAATGTTTGCAGTTTCTTAAATATAGAGCCATACAAAAAAGTTAAAGATACTCATAAATTTACAATATGTGTCAGCGGCGGCCTTCCTGTTCATAATATAGCTTCGAAACTAGATAATGACAAGTCTAACTCGTTTATTGACGGCTTATCGAAGTTATTTGACGCAGAAGATGGATTAGATATTGTAGAAGGAGAAGAATTGCTGGAAAAAATCAACAATACAGCTACAGCTTTGCGCGAATCATATCATGAACATCATAGTATATATGACTATATTCAAGCACTTTTGAAAGATGAAAAGACATGGCATGATTCGGATAATGAAAATGAAGAGTTTCGTGAGTTTAAAGAAAAAGTAAAGAACGCGAAGAAGAAAGCGCAAGAACGAAAGAAATTTAAGATCTTCTACTCGTTGTGGACATTCTTGGATAATTCAAACATCAAAGAGTTCAACTTATCACCACAACTCAGATTCAATCCAGAGGAGGACGGAGAGCGACACTATGCAATTTCCAAACAAAGGCTTGAAAATTGGGGCATAAAGAATCCACCTGCCCAGTTCTCTTTAAAAATAGGAGATACAAGTTTAATCTTTACTATATGTTATAATAGAGATTATATTTCGAGAGGTATGGTTGATAGGATAGATTTGCCAATCTTAGATAAGAACTTAAAGATCGAGGATTTATCTAATCCCGATTATACTATTATTTTTGATGATTTGAGAGATGACCCCTGTCCTTTAAAGAAAGATTTTTATCTCCCATTTAAAGACGGATATATGCAATTATACACTGATGACGACCCATCAATGGCTTCTTGGAATTCATATAAAGGCGCTCAAGCTTTTAGATGGTCCGGGATACTGTATGACAAAAACCGTTATCAACTGCTTTCACAGAATACAATTATAGATATAAATGAACAAATTGGATGGGTGACATTTGCCGATAGTGTTACATTTGAAGATACAAGCAAAGGAAAGATTCGTACCTTCTTTAATTCTAAAGGAAGTATTTATGCGAAACCCTCAAATAATAGTTTACATGCAACAATAATCGATAACCCTTGTTTGGTGGAAGGTTGTATACTTGACGGACAGGCAGAATGTATAATCGGAGATGAGCGGGGCAGGGCTTATATTGTTAAATCTAATGGTATCACGTTTGACGTTTTTCGTGCAGCAGATAATGAAAAAGTATTCGTCTCCACAGTAGTTAAGTATAAGAGTGCATGTAGTTATAGAGACTCTTCTGTTACATGGGATGAATACGATTCTAAGAAAACCTTGGAACAAGGATTATATGTGTTCAGGTTATCACGAGATTGTTATATGACAGAAGTAAAATGTTATGTTCTTCCAGAAAAGGCTAATATCTCTTTCATCAACAATGGTCAATATTTTATTAAGTTTGAAAGTTTTATTAATGTAAAATCTGAAGGAATAAGAAAAACCAAAAAAGGAGATTTTATTATTTCAGATAACAGAGACAACTATACTTTTTCTATTGGAAACGATGATGGATATATCACATTAAGAACATACCACCCTAAACCACAAATTCATTTATATCTCTATGGCCATGAAATAACAGACAAACCGATTATTATGGCGTATGCTGAAGATATTGAGGTAAATTATATATCATCACAATGCTCTAATAAGCCTAAATGTCGGTTATCAGATTATGGGAAAGCTTATCAAGCTCTTTTTAATGCATTAAAGGCTCCAGAAGCAGGAGAAAAAGGGGCAAAGAAACGTTCATGTGAATGTAAAGAGAATGAAGATAATATCAAAAAAAAGAAAGATACTGGACAAGCAAAAGCAGCAAGAATAACAAGACAAGCTCAGAATGCAAGCAGTTTGTTACAAGAAGGTTTTGATATCAAACTGGACGATTCGGATTCCGACAGTAATCATCGTATTCGAGTATATACTCAAAAAATCCCCAATGATTATAATGTGTCTTGCAAGCTGATGCTATTGGATCTTTCACCATGCCCGACAGCCTCTTCTTCAAAGACGGATGGCTCAACAAAATGCAAAACGGTATGCAGCCGGGAAAACAAGATAAAAGAATTTGACGCTACAAGTGATCTTATTGCGGTGTCATATGGTAGCCTGCTATTTCAGTCATTAAAAGCGGGAAATTATACCGGCGTATACTATGCACCAAAGTTTATTCCTAAAAATGGGAAAAAACTTGCAATGGAGGAAAGGGCCAAAGAAAGATTACAAAGATTGAATGACTATGTTGAGCAAACTAAGTTTGTTACCGACTATGCATATTGTCAGTTTGAAATTGCATGTGAGCACAAAATGTATTTTGCTGTTTTTGATTCTCTATTATGTATGTGTTGGGATTCGAAAAAGCAGATTTATCTTGACAGAAATAAGAAAAAATTCAAAGATAATATATTAGCCTTTTTGAAAGGCTATGTCGCTTATACTACCAAATATTCAAAAGAACCTTTTGTTATTGGTCTTAGACGATTGGCCAAAGAGTTCTTGTTTGATTGGACAATCATAAAAAAAGACATTGAAAATAGCGATTCTCAGCAACTTAAAGAATTATATCAAGAAATTATAAACAATTAAAAATATACAGTTATGAGTTTTAATCACACCCCTGCTAATTCGTTAAATCAGCAACAGCAACAGTTGCTTGTTGAATTAGAAAAATATCCTATTTCATTGAAAGGTAATCAAGAAGAGGAGATAATCGTTAACTTAAACGAGATTCGTAATAATTATGTGACAGATATTGTCATTGAAAAAAATCGACAGAGAAAGTTTCCTCAAAAGTATTGGGGTGAACTAAAATCTCGTTTGGAAGAATACAAAAATGAGATAAAGAGTCTTTACGATGAAACTCTCAAAAATAAACAAAAAGAAAAAAAAGATCGCGATAATCCTGATGCAGATATTGAGAGGTCACTTGAAAATACTTCTTCGTCTGACGATGGAACAAAAACAATAATGGAAGTTTATCTTGATCTTATAGATAAGATTGATTCCATTATTAATGCCATTGTTAGCGGCACTATACAACAGACACATAATAACGAATTGATATTAGGTTTCTATCGTCCAAGCGATAAAACCGTTCATTTGTTTTTGGATAATATCAGGTTGTATGCCAACTTGATGAATTGGAATCCCGATTGGGTTTTAGCCTTTGTATATATACATGAAATGTTTCATGCTTTCTATGACAAAATGGCAAATGCAAATGGTACTCATTACATTCGCGAAATAGAAGAACCAATGGCTGAATGTGGCATGCTCTGTTATCTTAAGAATGCCTTATTGTTGAGCCAAAAGATGGAATTTGATCAAATCTATCAAGCCGCTTATGACGATGTTAAGGCTAAGCAGCGGGGACATTTGGCTGCTTATGGCTTTGGGTTGTACTTACATGAATTTAGTAATAGCGATTTTCATAAATCTGATGCTTTACGTGTTTTGGGAGAATATGCCCAAAAATCAAAATTGATTGATAATCTAAGTTACAATGTCATTCGATACATAGTAGAACTAATTCAAGATTATCCAGTATCGTCTTCGATGCCACATGAAGGGGAACGGCTGTTATTTGATCTATTGGTTCATCAGATTTTAAATGTAGATCCACCTCAAAAATTAAGCTTTGTTCACCTCTTTGATCAGATGAAGTCGGAGCTTAAGAAGTCTTTATTGGAACAATGGCAGCCCAAAGGAACAATGTTTGACCCCAACTATCAGGCACAACTTGAAGATATTATTGACAAAACAGTTAGCGAAAACATTCTTGTTGAGAATATGTCCCCTTGGCAAGGAGCTACGCCAATATATAAAGGCGGAACTGACTATACCAAGATTATCAATAGTAACATGTTGAAGTTCTTGCCTTATGAACATCAAGTGAAATGCTGGGATGCGCTTAGGTCTCCGAATACGACGTATAAATCGATGGTCGTTACCACGGGAACTGGCTCTGGTAAGACGGAATCGTTTATGGTGCCATTGATTTCAGACTTGGCAGACCCGAATAATCAAAATACAACAGGAAGTTTAAAGGCCATCTTCTTGTATCCATTGAATGCCTTGATGGAAGACCAGAAGTCCAAACTAAACGAGTTAATTGAAAGGTCTGGTGCAGATTTGACTTTTGCCGTGTATAATGGTTCTTCTCCAAGTTGGGAGTTTGACCAAAGGGTCGTGGACAGATACTCCCACGAAGTGGTGTATCGTGAAGAGATACGTGGAACACACCATTGGCATTGGGATGCTACTAATGGATGTGGAGAATGTAAGGAAGGCAGTGGTAGAATTCCAGATATTATTCTGACAAATCCTACAATGTTGGAATATTTATTACTTAGAAAGGCTGACGAGCCAATTGTTAGTAAGTCTCAGAAGTGCTTGTTATGGATTGTGATAGATGAAACCCATACCTATAACGGAGCCGGAGCAGATGAACTTGCCATGCTTGTCCGTCGAGTGTTAAAGGCTTTCGACAGGAAATCTGCAGATGTTCACTTTGCCACATCATCAGCAACAGCCGGTAATAATGACAATAAACTCTTGCAATTTATAAAGAATATAACTGCTCAGGACGACATTTTGATTAATGGTCAGCAGCAATCACTAATAAAAATCATCAAGGGACATCGCTCAACACCTGACTTCAGTTTGGCTACTATTAATCGTAATGAAAAGCATAGCCTCATAGCAAAGATGAGTGTAAGTGATTTCGTTTATCTTCAGGATTTGATACCATATAAGAATGATGTAAAAGAACGTCTTGAGGAATTAGACCGTTTGTGCCAAGGAGGACTGAAGGCAAAAATCCATTTCTATGTAGAAGCATTGACAAATGGTATCTATGCTAATATGGAGGATATTATGAACGGAGCTCAACAATTCCATCTAGTCACCGAAATTCCTTTTGATACAAACACATGTAAGCTTGATAGCCGGTATATTAGTGTGGTGCATTGTGAGAAGTGTGGCGCTATTTTGGCAAATTGCTCTGTCGATCCGAATTACAAGTATTTCCGTAATCCTTTTGTGAGTGGAGGGCGAAACATTGCTATCGTTAATAATGCAATAACTCCTCAGCCAAACGCAGAACTTTGTGATATTGCGGCTGGTAATCAGATTATACCAAATCAAAGTGGCAATCATTCTGCAATATTGTCTCCAGATTTTTCTTGCCCATGTTGTGGATCGGATGATATTAAGGCATTTAATGTCACTAGTGCAAGTTGCATGCGAAGCATAGCACCTGTTTTGCTTGATAATGCAAGTGAGCACAAAGGCAATCATCCTTATTATGGGCGGCAATTCATCAGTTTTGCAGATAGTAGAAGAGGTGCCGCACAACCAAGCCTTAAGCAAAATCTTATTACAGAAGAGTATTGGGTAATCTCTACCATTTTAAGAAAATTAACGAAGTTTGATTATGAAGAGATAAGGACCATTTTGCAAAATAAACAAAATGATGCTGATAACGTTGAATATGACCGATTAAGTTTTGAACTGAGGGAACTCCGAAATGCTAATCAAAACCATAATGATTCGTTGATTCGAGAAATTGCAGAACGAAATGGTCTGCGTAAGAATGTGATATCTTGGGAGGAAGCACTTAGTGAATTACTTAAAGACGATATGTGTCCTAACTTGGCAGCATGTTTTGCTAAAGAAGAGGACTGGAACTCTCAGAACCGAACCTTAAAAGATGATTATCTCAAGAAATATGTTCTTGGTGCACTTTATAATGTTATGAAGAGTCGTTCGAAAAGGGGATTTTCTGCAGAAAGCTACGGAATATTCAGAACGCATTACCAACAACTAGATGGCCTGTCAAAGCCTCAGGAGGTAGATGCTTTGAATACTGAATTGGAGACTTTGGGTAAGCCCTGCATTGGGGATCAAGACTGGAGAGATTATTTGAAAATATATCTTGATTTCAATGTCAGAACAAACGAGCGCCTGTTCTTCATGGGCAAAACGAAAAAATGGGATTGTTTGGATATTGATAATTGTCGTAATTTGAAAACTACCTATGGACTTCGCCGTTCTATCAAAGACCCAGTATTTGAGAAGGGTATCCATTACAAATTATTATGGAGACTTTTTGATTGTGATGATGAACAACAATTGTCTGCATTAAATCCAAATCTTCCAACATTAGTAGAAAACGTTGTGAAAGTGATGTGGAATGTTCTATTACAAAACCAGATTGTTGTTCAAGGAAAAAGATATTATACAAAATATGGTACTAATACACCTAAATGGTATGATGACGAACCAACTACAGAAGAAAAAAAGAAACACTTTACAGAATATCGACTCAACCTAGCAGATGTTAGTTTCTGCTTATTTGATGATGCGTTCAGAGAAGAAAATGTGAAAGCAATACTCGATACTACCTTTATGGGTCATACACCATACCAGGATGTTTTTCAGAACAATCCAGTGCCAGTATTACCTGTGAGAATTGTATCTTGGAATCCGCCTTATCCATCAAACGCTAATAATACGCTGGAAACTTATTATAACATAAATCAAGTTCCATATCTGCTTTGTCGGAAAACGGAGAATCTCTATAGCCAGAAACCTCTATTTATCCAGTATGAACACACTGCCCAGATTCATAGGGATATGGCAAAACAGAGGATAGAGAAATTTAAGGAACATGATATCAATATTCTAGCATGTTCAACTACGATGGAGATGGGTGTGGATATCGGTGAACTTGAAATCGTTTCCATGTCAAACATTCCACCGCATCCGGCTAATTACAAACAGCGAGCAGGACGTGCAGGACGTGCATTCCAAAACAAGAGCACTTGTGTTACGATTTGTAATTCGGATGCTGTAGGTACTGCTGTATTGAAAGAGCCCAAAGAGGCATTATTGGAGCGTGAGTTGATGCCACCATGCGCAGATTTGAATAGTCCACAAGTTGTTCAAAGGCATATAAACAGTTACTTGTTGCGAGAATTCTTCGTCCAACATGTAACTGGCAACCATGTTATGGCTCAAAGAAGTATTAAGAACTATGAGGTTATCGATTTTTTCCTTGATACCAATTTTGATTTTGAGCCATCAAGAGTTTATCATCATTCATGGAGAAAATTAATCTATAAAACAACATCCCAAAATCAAGACATAAAATATCCTGTAAACTATGATGCAAATACATTCCATAATAATTCATTGTATAATGAGTTTAGAAATTGGCTTGTGGGACTAAGTGTGAATAATGCCCAAATTTGGGGTGATTTGGATTCGTTGAAATCGGGAACGGCTTTGAGTGGAGTCTTGAACCAAGATTTGATTATTAAGACAAGTGATGCAATAAAAGAATTATTTGACCACTTATCTCATGAATTGAATCAAATGCAATCTGTTGCCCAGAAAGCCAACTTGAACTGGCAAGCAAATCCTTTTCCTAAATATGCAGCTCGATTAAATTATGATTTTGTGGGATTATTGAGACAAAACCTACTTACTTATTGCAGTACACATCAGTTCACTCCTAATGCTAACATGCCAGTTAATATCGTTGAATTAAAGGTTCAACACGATAACAATTCATTTGATAACCCATCTCGTGATTTGATAGTTGCATTAAGTGAGTATGCACCAGGGAAGAGCGTAACTATAGATGGAAAGAGTTATACAATAGGAGGCGTGGATTGGGATCGTGAAGCGACTAAGACCCGTGTTCATATTTGTAATAATTGCGGTTATACATGGGATAATGTTGCTGATACAAACTGCCCATTGTGCAAAAACAACAATATCAAACACCATGACATGATTGAGCCTATCGCATTCTTGCCCGAGCAGGAAACTGATCGTGTCGTTGATAAAGCCTCTGAGAACGCAAGCCTTGATGCTCAATTGATTGGGGCCGATGGTCTTCATCTTCAATTCTTAACATCTTTGTGTGACTATGATGTTGAATTACCTCAGGCAAATACGAAGATTTTGTATTTGAATAAAGGTGCTGGCTCTGGTTATTGTATCTGCGATAATAATGGTTGTGGTCGTGCGGTTTTGGAAAACCCGGATCTGCTTAAGAACAAAAGCGTTATTGAATATGTTAGAGATTTGATGTATACAAAAGTGGATCATGAAGACGATACAGTTACCCCGATAAAACGTTGGTCGACTTATGAGCATCAGAACCTTGATTCTTTTGAGCAAGATTATTTTGATTCAACATTAAAAGATATAAAGCGTAATTTGTTTATTGGCGGCTCTATCCTAACTAATTTCAGCATCTTAAAGCCGAACCATTATAGTCGTTTGGGAAATAATTGTAGGGTACCATTCCTTATTAGTAACAAAACCGATGAATCAATTCTTACGACTTTAGGTATTCTGGTTTGTGAAGAGTTGTCTTGTTATGTACCTTGCCAACGACAAGATATTGATTTCCTTGCCACTACATTTAACAGAGGAGAACGAGCACTATGCATCTATGATACGGCAAAGGGTGGAGCCGGATATTCTTCAAAATTAGATTCAAATACATGGCAACTAATGTTGGATAGATGTTTACATCGTCTAGAAGCAATCGTCAATGGCAGTAAAGGTATTGATTCGATTCTCACGCGTAGCACTATGCGTTATCTCGAGGAAGTTGACATCAAAGCAACGTATGATTGGCTTAAAGAAGAATTAAATTCCAGAAATCCGATACCTCAAAACATTAAGAATGTTTATCCTAATACAGTTGTGGTACGTTCGTCATTAATTGATATTAAGGATGCTCTTGATAATGCTCATGCAGCTACACTATTTGTCCAACCAGATATCAACACTTGGAATTATGAACTTGATAATGCGTCTGTTCCGTCATGGAAAGAAACTCGTGGCATTTTCAAATTGGGCGGAAATATCAAAACAGAACTAGCCTTCTGCGGTGATCCTGGTATTATTCCAGCAGGCGCCGCAGATATCATAAAGCATTCTGAAGATTGGGCGACATTTGCTAAGGCTGTTGCCATGCAAAACGGTGTTTATCCTCTTGCTTATGTTGATGGTTGGCTATATATGACAGATGATGCAGAAACTGCTAATTACAATGGTCTATGGGCTAATGGTGAAATCTTTGCCGTTCAAATTTTGAAACCTTTAGTTTCACCATATACCCCAACTTTGCCTGGAGTTTTTGAATACTTCATCAATACAAGTACGGCTTTGGATTCGTCAAAGGGGCTGCTTGACTTAATTATAAGTCTGGATAATAACAATAAAATTAGACAATTTATAGGTCAGGCTCAAGGTCATCAATTGGAATTCCTATACATGGATGAACATTTGAAAAACCAATTAGGAATGATTTTGGCCATTCAGTTCATTGAAGCGTTTGTTAATAAAGTCGGCTGTGATATTACAAAGTTTAAAGTATCATTTATTAATGAGCAGTTTAATGATAGTTACGGACTGACTTATGGTGACTCCTATAGGAAATTAACTGATTCATTTATGTCTGATGTCGATTGTAAAACAATGATAGATGATCTTTTAGCAAATTCTCAATGGGATTATGATGTTGATACTAAACCACGCAAGTCGTTACCTCATTGGAGAAGCTTGACAATAAAGGATTTGACGAACAATTCTGTTTTGACAATTAAGCCCCATGGAGGTATTGTAAATGGTTGGTTTATTGATACGGTAAAGACTCGTATCAAACGTGTCTTTTTTAATGCGGCCAATTCTAATACCACATCTGAGATACCACTTATTTCTGATAGCACTAATCAGATACAATATACTATTAGTTTGCAATAATGATTAGCGATAGGAACTGGTACTTGTCATAAGGGAATAAACTGGCGAAAAAAATGCTAGAAGCACAAAGAGGAATACTGGATGGTACGAAACAGGTGAGTGACAACATACAATAATGTTATTATCTACAACATGATAAACAAGGAAGAATTAGTTCTGAAAACACGAGAGGAGATCTTGTCTTTGTTAAAGGAGGTCGATCGTCCAGGGATGGATAGGGTGATATGGTACTTGGAGAATAGCGATTTCTTCAGAGCAGGGTGCAATTCCCATCATAAATTCTTGGGAGGATTGGCTGTCCATTCTCTTGGCGTGTATAAGGAGTTTGAGAAACTGGAAACGGGATTCCCCGAGGATAGTATCCGCATCGTATGTCTTCTTCATGATATCTGCAAGGCTCATCTTCATGGATATAATCATATCGGTAAAGGCCATCATGGCCTCCGGTCAAAACTGTTGCTCGAAGCATTGCATCTTCAGTTCAAAACAGGGGAGAGGAGTGCTATAGAAAAACACATGCATAGGGTGTCGAGGATTCCTTTACAAACAACATATGACTATGATGAATTGTTCCGACATTATATTCATCAGTGCGACCATCGAGATTGTGAGAGTTTTCCCGGTGGCTTTGACAGCTATAGAACGCAGAAAACCCTGAAGTATGAGATTGATACATTGTTATATTCTACACATCGTCCAGGAATAGAGATTGTGATTGATCAATTGCACGGCAATAAGGAGGCGTTCTATAAAGCGCCTGCATCGGTTGTTCACCACAATAACTTTCAGGGTGGTTTGGCCAAACACTCGATGGAGGTATATCAGCAAGCAATCAAACAATACGATCAGTTCAGGAAAAGTGAGACCCTGTTGGATTTTGATCGAAACGGCGTTACGCTTTGTAGTTTGCTACATGATGTGTGCAAGATGGATGAATATATGTACAATAGGGATACAAAACGTCCGGAGCATACAAGGAAATGGAGTAGGGATGGTCTTCATGGAATAAAGTCATTGCATCAGTTAAAGAGTTGGAAACTTCAATTGACAGACGATGAGGAGAAAGCTGTCGCATGGCATATGGGGAATCATGCAAAAGACGCCGAAGCGAATTTCGGTACCACTTACGATAAGGTGGCTGCCAGTTCATTGCTTGTAAAACTCATTCACGAGTCGGATTCAAGAGCGGCAAAAGGTGCCTGATAGGGTGGATTGCCCAATAACTGCGCTTCCTTTCTGGAAGATCTGAAAAAAAGAAAAAAGTGGCTATATGGGGTTGAAAAACCACCTGAGTCCGACTATATGTCCTTAGTAGAGACTTCCATTTTATTATATAAGGAGAGAGAATGAAAAGACGTATGCCTGTGAGGAAACGCCAGCCGTTGAAGGTTGTCGTCGATGGTATTGAAGACTCGGACAAAAAGGTGGCGCTGCTGGAATACTGGCTGGATAGGCTGAGATACCAGATGGTGGTGGACCACAAGGCCGAGCTGGAGCCTTTTGTGGAACACTACAAGGTTATGGAGGAGGAAGCTTCGGCCAAGAGTTGGGAACTCGGCCAGAAGATTGTGGCACTGCGTCGGAAGTTGAGGTCGGGCGAAATCAGTAACAAGCAGTACCAGGATCAACTTACCCCATTGAAACGAGACAGGAAAGCAGTTTCCACGGCGCTGCTCCAATATGAATCCAAAACCTTGGACAGTATTTTTCCCGAGACCATCATTACGGTCGAAGAAGTGGTACGGTATTTGGATGAGGAGCGTGAATGGAACAGAAAACGTCTCTTTTTTCGAAAAAAAAATATAAAATGAAGCTGTTTTGGCCCGATTTTTGCTTAAGGAGAAGGGGCAATATAAAGTTATGAGAACACACTCTAATCGTTTCCATTTGTTTTTCATTTTGCGAGACCCTATAGTCCTTAGGGGCAGGTAACGTGTCAAAGTGTTAAGGTTACGGGTTAATGGCTCGCCCTAAGGCGAGCCAACCTTGTCAATCTGACTCTTGTCAGTCTTGACTCGTCCCTTTTTGTGAGCTTGCTGAAACAAAGTAAATAATTGATAATCAAATAAATAATAGCCTATGAACCACAATTTACAACCAATGACTGACACTAATGTCCCTTCCCAATCGCTCACAATCAGCAGCCGTAAAGACTATCAAGACGCGCTGGTGACGGCTCATTTTTCTCTTGTAATGAAACTGGCAAGGTGCTGCAGTAAAAACTATTCCCATGCATTGGAAATGTCCGACCTGGTCAGTGCGGGTGAGGAGGCTCTGGTGTTGGCTTCCAGAACATTCGACCCCTCGGTGGGTGCTCCGTTTGGTGCATACGCGGCAAAATCGATAAAAAATGCATTCAAGAAAGCCTACAAGGAACTCCATCCTGTAGTGTCAGTAAGATTCCAAGACGCTGCACAATATGACGCATTGGAGGGACAGCTCTGGTCGGATTACGAGTATGAGCTGAAACGCCAGAACCGTATTGACGAGGTGCGCGATTTGGTCGGCCAACTGGACGACCGGGAGCATCGTCTCTATGAGCTTCGTTTTGTGGACGATATGACGCTTCAGGAAATGGGGGCCTACTATGGGGTCAGTCACCAGGCTGTTGACCACAGGCTTCATCGTATGTACAATAAACTCGGTGTCAAGCTCGCTCCCAGGGATTGTTCCTATAGGCGCAGCGCCTGATCCATGTTTTTTTTGCTTTCGGGGGTTGAAAAAACCTCCGAAAGCCACTATGACTATACTGGCGAACACAATATAAAGATTATCCACCATGAGTAGAAAGATTCAAGCCCCCGATTTCGATGACGATTTTGACATCGTCCTCGTCCCTGCCGAACCGCTCAGCAAGGCAGAACTGAAAACCATGACGCTCCTCGACAAGCTCGAACACCTTATTGATGCCTCGGAGAACAGTGGATTGTGCAACGACTTCTTCGAGTCCAACAAGGACTTGATCCAATCCGTAGCCGACGACCTGGCTCTGACGCCCAAGCAGGCCGTCTTGTTGTGCCCTTTTCTGTCCAATTCCAATATGCCTGTCGACAACGGCGACCTGCGCAACTTCTTCAGCTGTAGCGCCATTGCCATTATGCGCCAAAAGGACGACTTGAAAGCCCTTGTGCATCGCCGTTATGTGTCGGCTTGCGGTGGTTTCCGTGGCGGTCGTGATAGCAACCTCCGCCTGACCGAAAAAGCCCAAAAGGCACTTTGCGACAACCATGGACTTCCTGTGGTTAAGACCTCCGGACTCACACCAAGAGAGTTCATGAAAATGTTCAGCAAGCTCATCAATGAGACCCACCGTTTGCATATCATTGACAGCGACGAACTGGTGCTGGAGACTATGGAGTTGTTGGACGAAAACCCGCAACTCGAAATCGTCAAGGCCATCAACAACCTGAAAGTGAGTTACAACGACAAGTACATCATTCTCCACTACTGCAAGGCGCTCGTGCTAGACGGCGAGGAAGGGATTCCGTTAAGCTATTTTGATGACGAAATTGACGAGTTGTGTGATTTCGGCGATAGTGTACTCAGAGGCCTTCACCCCTTTGTCAAGCAAGGACTGATTGAACCCTTGAAACGCGACAACCTCTTCCAACGCGACATCTACGGCCTTACCGAAAAGGCACGCAAACTGTTCCTCACTGAATACGAGCTGCCCAAGCGTAAGGAAAAGGATTTGCACGTTGATAATGCTTCCATCATTCACTGTAAGTCCATCATGCCAAAGCCCCTCTTCTATTCTATGGAGGACCAGGAACAAATCGACACATTGAAAGGCCTGCTTGAGGACAAGCAGCTGAAAGCCATACGCAAGCGGTTGGAAGAGGCCAATATGCGCAAGGGCTTCAACTGCCTCTTCTACGGCCTGCCGGGCACGGGCAAGACCGAGACCACGCTACAGCTGGCCCGCCTCACCGGCCGTGACATTATGCAGGTCGACATCTCGTCAATTCGCGACAAATGGTATGGCGAGACCGAGAAAATCGTACGTGGCATCTTCGACAGCTATGCACAACTCGTCAAGAGAGCCAAGAGAATCCCCATTCTGCTCATCAACGAGGCCGACGCTCTGCTTTCGGTGCGTACCGGCATCGGCAACAACCCGAGCATCGACAAGACCGAGAACGCCATCCAGAACATCCTGTTGGAGGCCATGGAGAACATCGATGGCATCATGATTGCCACGACCAACCTCACCTGCAACCTTGACAGTGCTTTCGACCGTCGTTTCCTCTATAAGATTGAGTTCCACCAGCCGAGCATTGAGGCCAAGACGAACATCTGGAAGACATTCCTTCCTGAGCTCACCGTGTCCGACGCCACCACCCTGGCGCGTTCGTTCGACTTCAGCGGTGGCCAGATTGAAAACATCGCCAGAAAGGCTTTGGTCGACCACCTGCTCTTTGGCAGCAAGCCCAATCTCGACCGTATCATTGAGCTGTGCTCCAACGAGAAAATCTCGGGTCGCAGCCTCGACAGAAAGCCCATTGGATTCCGTTGATCCAGTGGGCCATCACCCATCCTAAAAAATGTAGTTATGGAAAAAGAATACAGCAAAAGATTAGCGACTCGACTATTGTCAGCGGCGATTGATGAAATGCCCGACTATTTGGCCAAACAAAGCAGAGATAGCATCGGTGAAGGAGAACTATGTGCCGAACGCCACATCATGCAACTTTACTACAAAAAGCTATTAGAGAACTGGCCCGAAAAAGCATACCAGTCTTCAGACGACTTGAAGAGAGACCTCCAGAACGTTGCTGGAGCGAAAGTGGTAAAAGAGAAAAAGGATTGTCCGGAGTTACAGCATCAGGGATGCATACTGGCTCTAAAAAACAGACTTTGGTGTATCATGGATGAAGAAGAGGAAACAGACAGAGGAAAATGTCGTATAGGATATACCGACTGGATTGGCGTTGGATGGCCGATTGTCCGTGACAATAGCCAAAGCTTTTCGGTCGAAGCCATCCGTATCCTCGACGATATGACCGAGAACGTGATCGGTAAGATTCAAGAGGTGCTCCCGCTGCTAAAAGGAAAATGATGGATAGTGGTTTGTAATAACATTAAAATCAGAATATTATGATAAGTTTGTTTACGTGGTATGCCATTGGCGTGCTTTTATCCGGTGCGGGGATTTTCGCATACGAGTATTTCTATCTCTATGATAGGGAGATAGGCTACATCTCCACAAAAGAGATCATAGAGGACCTGCTTCTGTCTCTCTTATCCTGGATTATGGTCTTATGGCTGATCATCAGCGTGGCCCTTGACATTCATATGGGATGGCCGTCGAAAGGATATGATTTGGAGATAAAGAAGAAGAGCATGTCTGAAGAAGACTGACTATATGTAATCAGGTATTTGGTTTATGTGAAAAGAAAAGACCATAGACGATTGCTAAAATGGAAGCTCATAAGCCTAGGTTATGCTTTTTTTGTAAATTTGCAGGAAATTAAGCGCTAATTTAAAAAGTAAGAATTATGGAAAATGATTATATTCTGAGCCAGAAGAGACTTAAGTCGGTTTTTGACAAGTGTTTTGACTGGGCTTTGGCTAATTACGGGAACTTGGAGGAAGATGTCTTCGGCATCGTAACTTCTGAACTCAAAGAACTATTGTGGTATACTGATGCCGACGATCCGGAGCTGCTTTCTCAATTGAAGATTCAGGTGGAGACGGCCATTAAAGAGCCGTTGACGAAATATGTGTGCGAAGTTGGTGGTGACGGGGAAAGCGACTTGGCTTGGGAGTGGATTACCAATAAAAAAAAGAAATATACCACCTGTGGATGGGAAGGCTATTTAGAGGCTGCCTTATATGATAAAGGTGAGAAAACTGTAGGCAAGGTCTATCCGATCAATTCAGTCGATGTGGTTGAAGAACCTTATGAACCTAATATCACGATGGAAATTTATCGAATGATTCGCAAGCAATACAAACCTCAGATGTCCAAAAAGAAACTTGTCGAAGCAATAAAGAACAGCATTGATGATAATATCATCTCGTCAAAAACGGTTCCTGAACTAATTGAAAAGGTGATAAGTTCCGTAGCTGCCTCATTCTAGTTCAATTATAATCTATTGCTAAATTGAAATGAAAGACCTTAATATCAAAGCCTTTAACGAGGATCTTAAACGTTTAATGAATGAAGCACAAAATGATGACAAAATTAGTTTGATTGAACGTTTTTTGCCGCCTATCGAATATGGTGAAGATAGGGGACCAGCCATAGAGTTCCCTAAAGATATTCGGCCGGTATTCGATGATAATGAAAGGATTGGCAGTGTTTATTATGAGGATGTAGGAATGCATTCCTATCATCCATGCTGCGACGTCTTCAGTGAGTCCAATTCGAAGAAGGCTGTTTCAAAAGGAATAGACCTGCTCTATTGCAACGTAGTTGTATCCGAAGTGTTGACGGCCATACAGACCGTAACAGATCCGGGGCGTAAGAACGAGGCACTTTCCCGGGCTATCGACGAATGCAAAGAGGCTGAAAGTCATACGGGCGAACCTTTATATGATATTCTGTCCAAATATGGCATTACTAGAATAGAGTTTGACGCATCGGGATATTATCCAAGATATTGCGAGTCGTTATATGGGTTTTCTGGGACTATTAAAAGCGTTTATTTGACCCCAGACGGAAAAGTGATGGCGGATGTTTTATCAGACTTTAAAGAAGACCTTGTTGCAGTTCAAATAAAAAAAGACTGCTCGACATACCATTCTATACTTGATGATATTAAAAGAGCTGTCAACATAGCAAAGGGAAGGGCTTCGATGAAATAATGCTACCTTGGGTTTGAAAAAGCGAATAATAAATTTAGGGAACTATATACCTGATGGCACAAAGTCAGTCTGAACAAGGCTGACTTTTTTGTTTATAAATGAAAAAAAGTTCAAGATTGGGGTTGAAAAACCAGAGGGAAGCGTCTATTCCAATATACAGGAAAACAAGTTAAACATTAAAACCATCAGAAAACATGAACGGAAACATTTTTCACGACGCGGCGTATTTGATCACCGGCCTCATCATTTGGCCCATTTGTTATGCCTCTGGCTTTGTCATCGGACTGTATAGATCCATTAGAGAACGTTATAAAACCTCTGAGGTCTAAAAATCCATAGAACCATGATTTTACTTGATCCTATTAAAGACGGCACCGAGGAAGACTTCACGCAGGAGCAACTTGACAAGATACACCTGAGGGTCCTGGAAGAAGAGAACAGGAACGCTGCCGTGGCCAAGGAATACTTGGCGATGAAAAAGAAACCCTTCTACCACCCCGAGCACTTCTACGAGATGTCGGCCTGCAAATACAACGAGAAGAAATACCGTGCGGTGGAGCCCATGAGAACAGACTTCGTGGAGCTCAGCGACGAGGAATACCTCTTTCTGCTCACCAAGGTGTTGACCTACGGCAGCTCCTATCGCTACCACCACCTCAACGAGAATCGTCCCGAGCTGGCCCATAGGATCGTCGAGCAGTTCTACGGCAGCGTCGAGGACATCGAGAAGGATGGCCTCGGCTATCACGTCGTCTTCGACGAGATATTCGAAAACGCCAAGGAGATCATGCAGCTGAAGGACTACTATTTCCCCGGCAGCCCGAACAGTACGAAGATTTTCTTTTAGGGAACTTAGAGAACTATGTCTGAATTCCCGAACTTTCCCACTTTCCCGGTTTCCCACTTTGGACAAGAAGGGTAGGTGGGGAAGTTTTTTTGTGCCCAGGGTTGAAAACAGCAGGAAAGTGGTCTATATCTAATCACAAACACTACAAACCATGAAAACAAAACCTTTAATGTCGGAGATCCTCAACGGAACCGAAGCGGCCTTGCGACTGGCCGATAGCCAGGATGTGAGCAAGATGCGCGAATTCTTATTGGCCGAACCTCAGAAGCCCATGCTTTTTGTGGGCAATGGCGGCATGCAGGGGCATTTTGC
>Ga0265299_10002335_pt1 | contig 19755 bp, 7 predicted proteins | sample AusTroGonzalo_MG_4_FD_193485 | JGI IMG/M metagenome (GOLD analysis project Ga0265299, IMG submission 193485) | Bovine rumen microbial communities from tropical cattle in Woodstock, Queensland, Australia - Gonzalo_02 | ecosystem: Host-associated > Mammals > Digestive system > Stomach > Rumen ... | reverse complement strand
TCTCCGTTCACTCTGAGGCCGAGCGGGGGCAGTTCCCCGACAGCGACCGTATCGGCACCGGCGACAATGGCGGAGTAGTTTTCGCCGCCTGCAGAAAACGTGTATCCACCGTCTGGGAGCCACAGGTAGATATTGCCAGCGTCGTCGGACAAGATGTCCGTCACGCCATAGCCGCCAAGACCGGAAATCTCGACCCTTTTGTTCGCCGCGCCGACATCAACCGTCACGCGGTAGACGCGGTCGACGCCGTTGAACGGCGCAGGGTCGATCCCGTTTCCCTCTGCGGCTATCGAGCCGCCGGTGATCATGACGGATTCAGGTCGGGATTGATAGCCGTTGCCGATGTGGCACAGTTGATTGCCGGGGGATAGAATCGTGCCGCCGGAAATCGAAACCTCCCCGCAGGAACCGAACTTGCTGCAACCAACCGCCGCCGCTTCCGAAGAACCGGGATTCACCCGGACGATGCCTCCGGAAATCGAAATTGTGTCGCCAGTCGGCCAGAATTCGCGACTTATGTTGCCGGGGCCGATTGCCGGGGCAAACGACCCTCCCTGCGCCGTCACCTCTCCCCCCTTGATTGAAATCGAATTCCCCGTGCCATTCCAGCCGCCCCCGATGCCCGCGCCGTTTGCGCCACCGGTCGCAACCGTCGTACCGCCATCAATCTCCACCGTGCCGCCAAGGCCGCCACGGCCGCCCCCGATGCCAGCGCCGTTCTCGCCGCCATACGCAGTCACGATCCCGCCGGCAATCCGCACCGAGCCAAAGAAAGCATCCCGGCCGCCGCCGATGCCCGCCGCCATGCTGCCGCCAGTCGCCGTGAGCACGCCACCGCCGTCAATCGTCAACGCCGCATTGGTCACGCATTCAAGCGCGGCGTGGCCGGCACCGCCCATCAACTCGCTGTCGCCCGTCAAGACAATGGATGCGGAAACTCCGGATGCGAGCGAAACGGCGGCGGCATCCGAGACGACAAGGACGAGATTGCTCATCACGAGGGTCATGTCAGTCTCTATCGAAACGCGAACGCGACCGGCGGTGTTTGTTCCGGAGAGGACAATGCTGTCTGAGGCAACCACAAGATTGGACGTTGAGAAGTCGTATTGCCATCCGTAATCGAGGCCTTCCGATACGTCGATGCCGTCGGCAAACACGCCTGTTGGCGTCAGATCGATCCGCATGGCAATGGCATCTCCACCTGCGACAATGACGGCGTAGTCAATGCCGTTCGCATTGAAAAGATAACGACCGTCGGCGATGTAGAAAAAGTAGTTTCCGTTTGCGTCGGCCTTGTCGGACAATGTCCGGCATTCCGCGTCAATCGTCAGCGCAACGGCGGCGTCCGGATCCAGGCCCTGCACCTTGACTCGCCAGAGCGTGTTGGTTCCGGAGGGGTTGATGTAGTTCGGCGGCTCGGCACTTCCGGCACCGGCATCAAAAGACACGTCACCCTTGTCTGGATACGGCGTTTCGTAATAGCGCCCGTCGGCGACGATGACATGCGGGTGGTTCGTCGCGGCCAGCCAGATGCAGATGCAGCCGGTGGCGTCTGCGACGATTCCGTCGGTGGAGTAATCAGCCGGGAGGTCGTCGCAGGAGATCGAGACCTCGGCGCCGGGCGTCAAGCCGCAAATCGTCACGGAGTAGAGCATCGTGCCGTTGCCATCGACCGGACGCGGCGAGACGTGGCCGTCCGCGCCGTGGACGCTGCCGCCGGTGATGACGAGGGCCGAGGAGCCGCTACTGGTCGAAATCTGGTTTTGGCTTGATATCATGTCGGACGAGGCCTCCTGGCCACCGATCGAAAGCACCGTTCCGTCCGTGATGGTTACGGCCCCTGCAGGAAGCTTCTTGTCGCCCGAGCCGCTGCCGACATAGCCCGAACCGATGCCCGCGGCTTCCTTGCCGCCCAGCGCGGTCACGATGCCGCCGGAGATCAAAATGTTGTCTTCGGAAAGCGTGCACATCTGGCCCCCGCCGATGCCAGCCGCCTTCTCGCCGCCCTGCGCGACAACAACACCGGACTCAATGGCGATCTTCCCCGGTTTGGCAAAGCCGCTTCCTCGCGAGCCGATGCCGGCGGCCTTGTCACCGCCCTGGACGGCGAGGGTTCCCGGGTTCGCAGGGTCCGCGGAAGATGATATCGTCAGCGTGAAGTTCGAGACGACTTCAATGCCGGCGGCGTACTGTCCGGTCGTGACGACCCGGTTTGTGAGGCCGGGCGCGAGCGAAAACGTGCAGTCGTTGGAGACGACGACAGCCGAGGCGTATTTCTCGTTGCGCGCCCGGAGGTCGAGCCCCTGGAGCGTGACGTGCGTGGCGCCGCCCTGCTTCACGAACAGGCGGTGCGCGCCGTTTGTGGAGACGCCCTCGACGGTCGCGTCGCCCGTGAGCGTGACGAGGCATGTGTCCTTCGTGTAGGTCCAGCCGGTGCCGGAAGCATCGGCGCGGTCCGTGACGAATTGCCCGTTGACGACGAGATAGTCGGTCTGCACGACGGTGCCGTCATCCTCGATTCGGAAGACGAAGTAGTGGACGGAACCGTCCTCCATCGTGATGGTCGCGACGAACACGGACGGGGCCGTCGAAGGCAGCCAGAGACACAAGATGCCGTTCTCGTCGGTGTAGAGGTCCTTCGCGCCGTATTCGGTAAAAGATCGCGTGTGCTTGTCACTGATGTAGCCCTGGAACCACATGTCGACCTCGGCGACCTTGCCCGTGGCGATGCCGATGTCGAAGTTGACGGGAAACACGGAGAGGCCGAGCTTGTTGATCGTTGTGATGTCGACCTTGCCCTTGTCGGCATAGACAGCGCCGCCAGAGATGATGAAATAGTCGTCGCTGGACTCGACGCTGTTCCATCCTCTGCCAATTAGCATGTACGAGTCGGCCCCCGTATAGACGGTACCGCCGGTAACTTTAATCATCCCGGCGTGTCCTTCCCATCCGCCTCCGAGGGCGGCGCCGTAGTTTGAACCGGTCGCCCAGACACGTCCGCCATTGATCTCGATGGTGCCGCCGTAGTCGTCCACGCCGCCGCCGATGCCCGCGCCGCCGTCGTAGCCGCCTTTCGCGATGACGATGCCGTCGTCTATCCTGAAAGACACGCCAGATTCGCCCTGCCGGCCGCTGCCGATGCCGGCTGCGCCCTCGCCGCCGGTAGCCATGACGACGGCCGGACCACTTTCGCAGTTGACGGTGACGGTGCCGCCATAGCCACCCTCGCCGCCGCCGATGCCCGCGCCGTACTGGCCGCCCTCGGCGGTCACAGTGCCGCCCTCGATCAAGGTCATGTAGGCGGATACCTTGTACCCGCCGCCGATCCCGGCACCCAGGTAGCCACCCTGCGCAACGACGGTCCCGCCGGTACTCCGGAACTGTCCTGGATACTTGCCTCTCTGGCCCGCGCCGATACCGGCGCCCCCATCGCCGCCGATTGCGGTCACATCGCCGCCTCGGATGGTGAACACGGCACCGGCTCCGGCGTAGGACGGTGTTTCGCTGCCGCCGGAGGGCTGCAGCGCATTGGAGCCGCCGCCGATGCCGGCCGCCTCATTGCCACCCTGGGCCCTTACGACGCCGCCTGTGATGGTGACGGTGCCGCCTTCGGCGAACCCACCGTGGTAGCCGCCGCCGATGCCTGCGCCATAGTTGCCGCCCGTAGCGATGACCGTGCCGCCGTAGATGCCAATGGAGTGTACCCTGCCACTATCCGAGGAGCCATCTGACTCCCCGCCGCCGATGCCCGCGCCGCCGGGACCAGCCGTGGCGGTCACATGGCCGCCGTAGATTTTGATAGACTTTTCTGCCTTTCCACCCATGCCGGCGCCGATCGCGGCACCGCCGCTCTCGCTCGTGGCGACGACCGTTCCGCCCTTGATATCGATCCATCCGCTGTTTGGCGAAAGCCCCGAGCTGCGGCCTGAGCCGCCGATGCCGGCGGCCGTGCCGGCGCCGTTGGCGACAAGGTATCCGTCGCTCTGCTCCAGGATGGTGAGCTCTTTGTCGGGTCCGACGTAGATCGCAGGGAAGTTCCCGACGGACGTAAGCGTGTTCGTTCCGATAAGCTTCATCCCGGATCCGCCGTCCGATTGCATCGCGAGCGCGATCGGCGGGCCCAAGCGGCCTGGCGTCTCGCCGCTGCCGTAGGCGAGGTTGACGACGAGATTCGAGACGAAGATTCCGCCGCTATTGAGCTTGTCGAAGCCGATGCGCGAGAGACGCCCAGTCTGCGTCGCCTTGCCGGAGAGCAGGTGGTTGCGATTGCCCGTGAGCTTGACACTGCACGTCGACTCCTCGAAGTACCAGTATTCGTCTGCGTAGTGGCCGATGTCCACGCCGTCCACGCAGAACCCGAGCGGCACATAGGGGTGCGCCTCGACGTTGGCGTCGGTGACGCTCACGACGTATTCGGCCGGCTCGTCATCGCCGGACTTGACCGTGAAGTCGTAGCTGCCGTTCGGGAGCCAGAGGTAGATCTTCCCGTTGTCATCGGCGAAGATGTCGGCAGTGCCGAAGGCCGCGCTTGCCGTCGAGTGCAGGAAGGCGACCTGGACGGGGGCGTCCGCCGTGAGACCGCCAACGTCGACGCGCCAGACGCGCGCGGAGCCGTCGGTGGGATCGGGCTTGACGATGCCGAGGCCGGCGTCGAGGACGGAGCCGCCGGTGATCGTCACGGAGCATTGGTCGTCGCCGCCGTACCTCCCGATGCCGATGTCGGCGACGGCGTGGCCGGTGGTGGACGGGGGGATGGCGATGTCGGCCCGGGCCCTGATGGTGCCACCGACAATGCGGACTGCGCCGCACTTTCCGCTATAGCCGCCGCCGATTGCGGCGGCTTGGTACTCGGACGAGGCATCGATGAGGCCACCGGAAATGTCGATGGATGTCACGGAACCGTCGAAGCCGCCGCCGATGCCGGCCGCGTTTCTGCCGCCGGCGGCCGTGACGCGGCCCCCGGAAATCGCAATGATGCCCCCGTCGCCGAACCGGCCGCCGCCGATGCCGGCCGCATCCTCACTGTACGGTCCCGCCATGGCGGATATGCTCCTGTATGTGGCCGCCCTGACGTCGCCGCCCGAAATGGTGATGCGGCCACCATCGGTATGTTCATCGCTCGACACCCCCTCTCCGCCGCCGATGCCGGCGCCCCTCCAGCCGCCGGTCGCGATCACCGTGCCGTCCTGGATCGTGATTTCGCCGCCGTTGCCGTGCCGACCGCCGCCGATGCCGGCCGCGTACTTGCCGCCAGTGGCGGTCACGCTGCCGCCCTCGATCATGATGTTCCCGCCGTTGCCGCTCGCGGCGTTCTCGCCGGAGGAGCCGCCGATGCCAGCGCCCTCTTCGCCGCCCTCCGCGTGGACTTCGCCGCCGAGGATGCGAATCGTGCCGCCGCCGCCGGAGCTGTAGCCGCCGCTGTTGTTCCGGGCCGCGCCGCCGCCGATGCCCGCGGCATACGCGCCGCCGGTGGCCGTCACATGGCCGCCGTAAATTGTGATGTTGCCGCCGTTGCCGCCGTTGCCGCGGTTCATTCCGTATATCGTGCCGCCGCCGCCGATGCCCGCGCCGGACGCGCCGCCCTGCGCAACCACCGTGGCGTTGCTGATGAGCACAGTGCCGCCAGCGGCCCCGTAGCCACCGCCGATGCCCGCGCCGCCCTCGATGCCAGTCGCGTAGATTGTGCCGCCGAGGATAGAGACCGTGCCGCCCGGGCTGCCGGTGCCGCCGCCGATGCCGGCGGCCCAGGAGCCGCCTGTCGCGCGCAGCGTGCCGTCGCCGGAAATCGAGAGCGAGTGGACCGGGGTCACCCGGATGCCCGCATTGCCCTTGCCGGAGGCGATCGAGGATTCCCCGTGGAGCGTCATCGCCACGGGGTCGTTGCCGTCGAGGAGGAACGCGCAGGAAGCTACGTCCGGATCCATGCTGAGGACCAGGTCCCGGAGTTCGATTTCGCACGACGACTTCACCCACACGTGCACCTGGCCTTCGACGTTCGTGCCGGCGAGCGTGTAGTGCGTCGCGTTCGTGAGGTAAAGGTACAGGCCATCCCCATACTCCCAGCCCTCGCCCTCGAGAGCCGAGACGTCGACGCCGTTCACGGTCACGCCCGCTCGCCAGACGGCCGCGTCGACATTGGCGCCAGAAACGACGGCGCGGTAGGTTTCGCGGCTTTTGCCGACGTTCACGACGAAACGGTGGTCGCCATTCGGAAGCCAGATGTAGATCTTGCCGTCCGCATCGGCGTAGAGGTCGTGGTCGCCGTAGGAAGCGATGGCGGCGCTGGCGAGCCCGTCCAGAGTGACGGCTGCGCCGGCCTCCAAGCCGGAGATGGTTACGCAGTAAACGGCGTTGCCGCCGCCATTCTTCGCGGCCGGGTTCGTGTTGCCGGCCTTGCAGGTATGGATGGAGCCGCCGGTAAAGGTGCAGGAAGCCCCGCTCGAGTCGGCCATGCCGCCGATGTCCGGGCGGTCGTTGATCGTGCTCTTGGCGTAAACCGTGCCGCCTTCGATGCGTATGACTCCGCCGTGGGCGTTGTAGCCGCCGCCGATTCCCGACTGCCGCCCTCGGGCGTCGATGATGCCGCCGCGAATCGTGATCGTGCCGCCGGTGCCGAGGTAGCCGCCGCCGATGCCGGCGGCGCTGTTGTTGGAGAGGGCGGTGACGGTACCGTTCGTGATCGTGATCGTTCCGGCGTTCTGCTCCCGTCCGCCGCCGATGCCCGCGCCGCCTCTGGCGGCAGACGTGCCGGCGGTCGCGAAGAGGGCGCCCTCACCGCCGATGGTCGCCGCGGCGCCTTCGGGGACCTGGAGGGCGGCGTGCATGCCGTCGGCAGTCTTGAGCGTGTTGTCGCCGACGAGTGTAATGTCCACGCTGGCTCCCGGCTTGACGCGGAAGGCGGGCACGTTCGAGGGCCAGAGGGAGGCGTCGATCGTGAGGTCCTCGAACGTCACGGCGCAATTGGCCGACGCCTCAACTCCGACGCCGGCTGTCGTGTTGCCGCTCACGATGAACGGGCCGGCGTTAGTGAGGAAGACTACGTGCTCTTCGTCCCAGTACCAGCCGGGGCCGGCGGAGTGGCCGGCATCTACGCCGTTGATCGTCAGGTTGACCGGCACGAACGGGATCGCGTCGCGATGCGCGCCATCGACACGGACGGTCCAATCCTTCGCGCCGGACGAGGTGAGCGACGAGAACGTGTACGCGCCGTCCGGGAGCCATAGCCAGGCGTTGCCGTCAGAATCGGCCGTCGTGCAGGCCGGCGCATAGTCCGTGTCGAGGCCGCCCCATGCGACCGCCGCGCCGGGCGTGAACGAGCCGGGCACCCTGACTAACCAGACGCGTTCGTCGGTACGGGAGGAACGGAAGGCGATTTCGGCTTCCAGCGCGTGCGAACCGTGGTGGGGATGGATGTCGTTCTCGGCGGTGTCGATGTAGATGACGCTGTCGATGAACGCGCCGAAGAGGTAGTAGGGAGACGGCGTGAAAAGCTCCAACTCGGCGTCGCCCCGGAAGACGGGCTTTGCGCCGGAAGTGGTCAAGACCGTCGGGAAGCCCGGGGTTCCGGTCAGGGACGAGGCGCCCGTGACGTTGAAGACGGTGCCGACGGAGTCGGCGGTAAGCATGAGCGGCGCGGACATGTCCGTCCGGCTCGCCGAGGAGAGGACGAGGTTGTGCGCGTTGACGGTGCAGACGGCCCCGATGCCCAGCAGCACCTCGCCGGCGGTGTTCTCGCCTTCAATGGTGTAGGTCTTGCCGGCGCCGCTGATGGAAAGCTCGCCGGTCGTGCCGTTGTAGCTCCAGCCCGTGCCGGAGGCGTCTTGGCCGGGCATGATGGCCGTTGTGACGTCGTCCACCGTCACCCGGACGGGATTGTCGATCTCGCCGGAGACCTCCCATGCCGCGTGGAGCGTGAGATCGCCGACGACCGAATACCACGGGAAGTTCTGGTTCACGAGCGTGCCGTCGGCGTTGTAGTATTTCGTGCCATGCCCATCCTTGCGGTCGAACCAGCCGAGGAAGGTGTAGTTCTCGCGCGTAAGGACAGGCGCCAAGGACGGGAGCTCGTAGCCGAGCTTCACCGTGTGCGTCTCGTTCGTGCGCCACTCGTCGTCGAACGTGAGCATGTACTCGATTGCGGAGTGGGTGTCGGCTAAAAGCGCGGAGCGGCTTCCGCTGAACGTGACATGAGTCTCGGCGTCGCAATAGAGCAATCCGTTGCCGCCTGTGCCACCGCCCGCGCCGCCAGAACCGCCGCCGCCGCCCTCTTTGCCGCGGCCGGAGTATCCCTTGCTGCGAGACGTCACCGAACCCTCGCCGCCATCGTTGCTACCGCCCTTGCCGACGCCGCCCGTGGCGCCTTCCGGCTTAGACAATGAATATCCGAGGGTGGTCCAGTCGGAGCCGCCGCCGCCGCCGCCGCCGCCACCGCCGCCGCCGCCGCCGCCGCCGCCCACGCCACACGGAGCCGCTCCGCCGCCGCCGCCGCCAGCGCCAGCGCCGCCACCGCCGGCGCAGTACCGGAGGGCCCAGTAATCCGTGTCGCCAGTATCCGACGTGCCGCCAGAGCCGCCACTGCCCGCCGACCCGGCAGTCGCGTTTAGCGTGATACCGCCCAGAACGAAAAGCCTTCCCATCGTATAGCCGTCGGTGCCCTTGCTGCCGCCAGAGCCGTCGTTGCCGTTTTTCTCGCAGTCGGAGTCGGTGTCTTTGCGGTACCCGTCGCCCCCGTTGCCTCCGCTGCCGCCGTTGCCGCCGCTGCCGCCGATGCCCGCCGCAGCGCCGCCGCCGCCCGCGCCGCCGTGACCGCCGCCAGTAGTGTCAACATGGCTGTAGCCTACGTCTGCGCTGCCGTCCCAGCTGCCGTTCTTGCGCCAACTGCCTCCTTTCGCGCCATTGGCAGCGTTGCCGCCTTTTGCAATGAGCGATCCCTCGCCTGTGACGATCAGCGTCGCGCCGTCCTCTATTCGTATGCCCGCGCCGGCGCTTTCGGTACCGCTCGCATCGCCGCCGTTCACCGTAAGCGTCACATTCTTCGGGATGTATATTACCGCAGTAGTATTGTTTTTTACGTAAAGCGCGGCGTAGGGAGTTGTTCTCGTGAGCGTTGTGGAGGAAGGCACTACGTAGACCGTGTTGTTATTGAGCGTCTTTCCCACATCGCCGCCGCCGATGGTGTCGGATGACTTGAAGCCCGTGCTTGCGCGCACGGCTGGCGCGATAAGGGACAGCGCAACCGCAATGAGCGCCGACAACCAGCGCCCTTTTCGGCTCAGAATCGTATATCGCCTTAGCATCCTACTTGTGTATACACCTCAAATCTGAAAAGGTTTCATCATCATTCCAAATTTTCGCTGGCGATTCTCAAGCTCTGCGCCGGACACGCCAGTCACCTCGCTGTCAGAGGCACCTCCCATGATTGACGGATCTTCGTCTGGCGTCTCGTTGTCGTCCATGTACCACTTCTCCAAAGGATCGAGCCCGCGCCGCTTCAGCTCATCGTTCACGGCCTCAAGCTGGGTGTCGGAGAATTTCATGGCCATCACCTGCTCGCGGGTGAGCCCATGCTGCTCCAGCATCCTGTCGGTCTCGGCGATCCTCAGTTCCACCTGGGAGACGAGGTTATTGCTGTCAGCAATCGTCTTGCGAATTCTGGCAAGATAGTCGGCTAATTCTTTTTCGTCCTTAAGCATAGGTAGAATCCACCAATCAATTTTAAAGAGATTATACCATTTTTATCATCTCAAATGTTGACTTTTCCGCACCATTTATTTTTCCGCATAACGCAAAAAGGCCGCGAGTCGCGGCCTTTTGAACTGGTGGAGATAAGGGGAGTCGAACCCCTGACCTTCTCAATGCCATTGAGACGCTCTACCAACTGAGCTATATCCCCAAAAAGAAGTGGCGCGTATTATCTCATATCGGCACGCCGTTGTCAATGGCGAACTTATACAAGAAATCCGCAACCAAAATCTGAAAGACGCCCTACGTGTCACTCGCCGAACATGCAGTCAAGCGCGTCGGAAATCATGTCCACCGCCTCTTCGAGATCGGACTCCTTGAGAACGAGCGGCGGGAGGAACCTGACGACATGGGGGCCGGCGGTAAGAGCGAGAAGCCCCTGCGCCTGAAGCGCCTCTACGACTTCCTTCGCGTCGGCGTCGACGACGAGACCGAGCATGAGCCCCTTGCCGCGCACTTCGAGGATCTTGTCGTATTTGTCGACAAAGCCCTGCAACGCCTCACGAAGAAGCGTCCCCATCTCGACCGCCTTCGCGAGAAGCCCCTCGCTCTCGATCACGTCGATGACGGCGAGCGCGGCGGCCGCGGCAACTGGATTGCCGCCGAAGGTGGAAGCGTGGCTCGGCGCGGCGAGGACGTCGGCGAGCGCGGCGTTGGAGACGAGCGCGCCCATCGGAAGGCCGCCGCCAAGCGCCTTGGCGCAAGTGAAGAGGTCGGGCTTGACGTCGTAGCCCTGCCACGCGAACCACGTCCCCGTGCGGCCCATCCCGGTCTGCACTTCGTCGACGATCATGAGGAGGTTCTTCTCGTCGCAAAGTGCGCGGACGCCCTTGAAAAACTCCTCGGACGCGGGAGTGACGCCGCCCTCGCCCTGCACCGCTTCAAGCATCACCGCGACTGTCTTGTCGTTGATCGCGGCCTTCACCGACTCGATGTCGTTGTAGTCGGCATAAGCGAAGCCGACGGGCAGCGGGTCGAAGCCCTCCTGGCACCACGCCTGCGCGGTCGCGGCGACGGTCGCGAGCGTGCGGCCGTGGAAACCCTGCCTGAACGTGACGACTTCGTAGCGGCCGCCGTTCGCGGAACCCCACTTGCGGGCGAGCTTGATCGCCGCCTCGTTCGCCTCGGCGCCCGAGTTGCAAAAGAACACCTTGCCGCCGAGTCCAGAGAGCTCGACAAGTTTCGCCGCGAGGCGCGTAGCTGGCTCGTTCACAAAAAGATTGGAGCTGTGCGTCATCGCCGCGGCCTGCTCCTGGATCGCCTTGACGACCTTCGGGTGGGAATAGCCGACCGACTGGACGCCGATACCGCTCGTGAAGTCGTAGAAAGGACGGTTGTCCACGTCCCTGACGGTAACGCCCTTGCCGCTCGCGAGGACGACCGAAGGTGCATACGTCGGCATCAGAGACGCCTTGTAGATGTCGAGGATTTCCTGTGTCTTGTTGCTCATTCCGTTATCTCCGTTCCCACGCCTTCACGCGTGAATATTTCCAAAAGCAGCGAATGCGCCATGCGTCCGTCGACGAGGTGCACTTTCTTCACGCCCGACTTTATCGCGTCCGCGCAGCTCTCGACCTTCGGGAGCATGCCGCCCGAAATCACCCCTTCCTCCCTGAGCGTCGCGAGGTCCGCGAGATGCAAGGTGGAGAAGAGAGTCGACGGATCGGTCGAGTCCTTGAGGATGCCTGGCACGTCCGAGACGAGCGCGAACTTGCGGACCTTCAGCGCCTTTGCAAGCGCAGCTGCGGCGAAGTCGGCGTTGATGTTGTAAAGATGGTTGTCTTCGACGCCAGTGCCGAGCGGCGTAACCACTGGGATGATGCCCGCGTCAAGCATCTCCACCGCGGCGCGCGTGTCCGCAGAGACGACCTCGCCGACATAACCGCGGTCGGGATTCTCTATCTTGCGAGCGGCAAAGACCCAGTTGCCGTGGATTGGCCGCGCATTCGCACCGCGCGCCTGAAGCCGGCGCACGAGGTCGGGGTTGACGACGTTGTTGAGGGTGCGACGGACGATCTCCATCGTCGCTTCGTCGGTAACCCTCAGGCCATCCACGAACTTCGGCTCGTGGCCCGACTCCTTTAACGCCTTGGAAATCGCCTTGCCGCCGCCGTGGACGATGACGACCTTCATGCCCACGACGCGCATGAACGCAATGTCGTCCATAAGCGAATCGAGATTCGCCTCTGACTCCATCACGGAGCCGCCGAGCTTCACAAGCACGACCGAGCCGTGAAAATCACGAATATACGGCAAAGCTTCGGTCAAAACCGCCGCTTTCGCCACTGCTGTATCCATTGCGCTCATTGAAATGCATAGTATATCATAATCCGCTTCGGCTTTGGGCGAAAAATTAGCCGCCGTCGCGCAGGCGGCTTGTTGACCGCAGTATTGACAAATACAGGAGGATTCTGCATAATACCAGCATGAAAATCTGCATGTCTGTTATCTTTATGGTCGCCGTGACTGCGGCCACCGCCGAAACACTCTGGCCCGGCCCCGACACCGTGATGCGCGCACAGCGCGACTCTTCGATCGTCATGCTCGAAGACGGTTCCGTCGCAGTAACGACCGGAACCGAGGCAAGCTGGCCTGGCGTCCGCATGGACTTCGTCAAGGGAGAGGCAGATCTCTCGCGCTTCGGGCGCTTCGTCGTGACGGTAAGCAATACGACGCACGAGACGCGCACCGTGCATCTCAGTGTAAAGGGGCGCAACGTACAGGGACAGGGGCCTGGCGGGTCTGTCGAACTAAAGCCGCACGCGACCGGCACTATCATTGCCGTCATGCACGTCATGCCTTGGGCTCTCGATGCGCCGCTAAAGCTCGTTGGCATGAACGGATGCCCCTCGGCGCACGGCAGCTCAGGCGGCGGCTTCGATATCCATCACGCAACGTCGTTCCATATCTTTCTCTGCAAGGACGGCACGACAGGGGGCTTCTGCGTGCTCAGCGTCACAGCCGACGGCGTCGGCACGGCGAACCAGAAGATCCTGCCCGCGAAGTCGTTTCTTCCGTTCGTGGACCGCTTCGGGCAGTTCATGCACGACGACTGGCCGGGAAAGGTGCACGACGAGGTGGAGCTCGCGCGCACGAAGACCGACGAGGACGCCTGGCTTGCCAAGAACGGTGCAACGCCCATCCCCGAGGCTGACCGCTTCGGCGGCTGGGCGGGCGGCCCGCAGCTCAAGGCGACTGGCTTTTTCAGGACGGAGAAAGTGAACGGCAAATGGTGGCTCGTCGATCCCGACGGTCGACTTTTCTTCTCGCATGGCGTCGACTGCGTCGGCATCGGAAACGGCACTACGGGCATCGGCTTCCGCGAAAACTACTTCTCTTGGCTGCCCGCGAAGGACGACCCCGTGTTCGGATGCTTCTGGGGACGCAACTCGTGGCCAGCCGCGCACGGCTTCTACAAGGAGAAGGAACATCTTCCCTATGACACGTTCACCTTCGCAAACGCCAACCTCCGCCGCAAGTACGGCGAGGGATGGAAAGCCGAATACATCGACCGCGCCCATCGCCGCCTGCGCGCCTGGGGGCTCAACACAATAGCGAACTGGAGCTGGTCGGAGATATATTCGCGCGACCGCACGCCTTACACGCTCTGCCTCGGCACGCATGGCACGCCGCGTCTGAAGGACTCGAAGGGCTGGTGGGGCGCCCTTCCCGATCCATTCAATCCGGAGTTCGAGAAGACGCTACGCGAGCGCGCCAAGGCCAGCGCAAAGACGATGCGCGACGACCCGTGGTGCATAGGCGTATTCGTCGACAACGAACTCTCGTGGAACAACGAAGAGCGGATGAAGGACGTGGCGGAGAAATATTTCAGCACCGTCCGACGCGTGTTGCGCGAAGAGCTGCCGAATCACCTCTATCTCGGCTGCCGCATCGCGTGGGGTTCGGATACGGTCTTTCGCGCGGCCGCGAGGCACTGTGACGTCGTAAGCGTGAACATCTACAACCGCAAGCCCGCCAAGGACCTTCCTTCAGACGCGGAGGACAAGCCGATGATCAACGGCGAGTTCCACTTCGGCGCGCTTGACCGCGGCATGTTCCACACCGGGCTCGTCGCGACGCAAGACCAGAACGAACGCGCACAGTGCTACCGCAACTTCGTCTACGGATGTCTCGACCATCCGCGTTTCGTAGGAACGCACTGGTTCCAGTGGCAGGATCAGGCGCTCACGGGCCGCCCTGACGGCGAAAACTACCAGATCGGATTCCTCAACGTGGCGGACATGCCGTATCCAGAGCTAGTAGAGGCCTCGCGAGATGTCGCTGCCAAGATGTACAGGCGGCGCTACAACGGCAAGCAAGACTAAATAGTCGGCGATCAGAACTTGATCGACTTGCCGTCCTTGGCGAGCTTGCCGCGCATACGCGGCTTTGACTTGCCGGCGAGGACGAGGTCTGCAAGCGGATCTTCGACGAAATCCTGAACGACGCGGCGAAGAGGCCGTGCGCCAAGCGCGGAATCGTAGCCCTTTTCGACGAGAAACGCCGTCGCCTTCTTGTCAAGCGAAAGCGAAATGTGCGAATCCTTGAGCCGAGCCTGCAGCTTTGCAAGCTCAAGCTTAAGTATCGACTCCATGTCGCCCTTTTCGAGCTTGCGGAAGACGACAGTCTCGTCAAAGCGGTTCAAGAGCTCAGGGCGGAAAGTGCGCTTCGCCTCGGAGAGTAGCTTCTCCTTGAGAAGGTCGAAGCTAGTCTCGGCTGTCTCGGTCGCGAAGCCAAGTGTATGGCCCTCGCGCGCAAAGTCGAAACCAAGATTCGCGGTGCAGATGATTATCGTGTTGCGGAAGTCGATTACGCGTCCCTGGCCGTCGGTGAGACGCCCGTCGTCGAGAATCTGCAACAGCATGTTCATCACATCGGAATTCGCCTTCTCGAATTCGTCGAAGAGGACGACGGAATATGGCCTACGGCGCACCTTCTCGGTAAGCTGCCCGCCCTCGTCGTAGCCGACATATCCAGGTGGCGCGCCGACGAGACGCGAAGACGAATACTTCTCCTGGAACTCCGACATGTCGAGCGTGATAAGCGCCTTTTCGTCGCCGTACACTTTCTCGGCGAGCATCTTCGCAAGATGCGTCTTGCCGACGCCAGTGGGCCCGAGGAAGAGTAATGAACCGATTGGACGCTTGGGGTCAGCCATAAGTGCGCGGCTGCGACGAAGCGCGCGGGCAATCGCCTTGATTGCCGGAGTCTGTCCGACAACGACTTCGCCAAGCGCCTTCTCCATGCCGAGAAGCTTCTCCGCAGTCGTCGCGTTCATCTTCTCGACGGGAACACCGCTCATCGACGAGACGGTCTCGGCGACATCCTCCTCTGTCGCCTCGATGATCTCCTCGGCGTGGGTTTCCTTCCACTTCTTGAGCGCCTCCTGGAACTCGGCCGCAGCGATCCTTATCGACTCGCGGTATCGCGCCGCAGAGTCGAAATCGCCGGCCTTCACCGCCGCGTCCTTCTTGCCCTTCAACGCGTCAATCGCCTCCTGCCGCGAGGTGAGCGACTTGGGCCTCGCGGATGCGCCCATCCTGAGACGTGCGCCCGTCTCGTCCATCGCGTCGATTGCCTTGTCGGGGAGCTGCCTCGCGGGGAGATAGCGCGCCGTCAGCTCGACTGCGGCGCGAAGAGCAGCGTCTCCGAACTTGACGGAGTGGTGTTCTTCGTATTTCGGGGCGATGCCCTTCAAAATCTGTATCGTGTCGGCGACAGTCGGCTCGTCGACCTGCACCGACTGGAAGCGGCGCTCGAGCGCTGCATCCTTCTCGATGGACTTGTGGTATTCCTTGAGAGTGGTCGCACCGACGCACTGGAGCTCGCCTCGCGCAAGCGCGGGCTTGAGGATGTTCGCCGCATCCATCGCGCCCTCGGCACCGCCAGCACCCACCATCGTGTGAATCTCGTCGAGGAAGAGGACGACATTCCCGGCTCGCTTCGTCTCGTCGATGAGTTTTTTAAGGCGCTCCTCGAACTGGCCGCGGTACTGCGTCCCCGCCACCATCCGCGCCATGTCTATCGCGACGACGCGCTTCGACTGCATCTTCTCGGGAACGTCGCCGCGGTGGATCGCCTGCGCAAGCCCTTCGACGACTGCAGTCTTTCCAACGCCCGCCTCGCCGATGAGAACGGCGTTGTTCTTCGTCCTGCGCGAAAGGATCTGGATTATGCGCTTAAGCTCCTTCTCGCGCCCAATCACGGGGTCAAGCTTCCCCTGCCGCGCAAGGTCGGTGAGGTCGCGCCCGAAAGCGTTTATTGTCGGCGTCTTCTGCTGCTTGCCGTTCTCGCCCTTCTGCGAAGGCGCTTCGCCGGCGTCGCCCTGCCCGGACGCATCGCCTTTCTTTCCGTCTCCATTGCCGCCCTGCGTACCGGCGGCGAGAAACTTCTCGACGGTGACTCCCGCGTTGAAGAGAAGTTGCGCGGCAGCGTTCTCGCCCTCGCGCATCATCGCAGTGACGAGATGAACGGTGCTAACCGGCTTGCCCGGCCCACCCGCCTCGAGCCCCGCGATGTCAAGCACCTTCTTCGTCCGTGCCGAAATCGGAAGCTGCCCGCGCTGCAGGACGGGTTCGGAAGAGCCCGAGATCATGTTCCGCATCGACTCCGTGAGGTCGGAAATGGAAAAACCGAGTCGTTCGAGACGGAGGCATGCCTGGCATTTCGGAATTGCAAAAATCGAAAGCAAGATGTGCTCCGCGCCGATATGGTCGTGGCCGAGCTGTCGCGCGCAGCTCGCCGCGGCGTTCAGCGCGTCTATCGCGTTCTTCGTAAACATCATGCTCACAGGAACTTCTCCTCGGCGCGCTCGTTTAGGACGACGTCCTCGAAGCGCTTGTTCATCTCGTCGGCGCGCTCCGTATCCTGGCGGTCGCGTTCCTGCTGCGTCTCGCCGTCCTCCTTAGACGAGAGGTCGATCGAGGCGAGCATCGACTCTATTTCCTTCAGCCCTATTCCGTCGAGCATCTTCTCTATCGCGGCGAGACGAAGCGGCGACAGCAGGTCGAAAAGCTCGCCGGGACTCAGGAGCCGACAGTTCTTGAGTATGGCAAGCGCACGGCATAAAGAGTCGCCGAACACGCGGGGCATTTCCTCGAAAAGCCGGACACGCGCATTGCGCTCCTCGCGGAGAATGTCTTCTGCGACGCGCTTTGCAAGTTCGGCAGAGCCAGAGTAGCGAAGCCGGTATACATGCCCTGCATCGCGGACTCCGTCAGCGTCCACGCCAGCAAGCTGGAGCTTGAGCGCCCGCATCGCACGATGCACGGGCTCGAGTTCGCCGATGAGATGCAATCCCTCGAGATGCAGACGGTCGCCTATGCGGTAAGTCGCCTCGGCGCGTTCGCATGGGAAATCGACGAGTTCTGGCGCCTTCTTCGACTTGTTGACCTCTTCTGCCGCCTGCTCAAGCCCTTCGACGAGCCCGCTAACGGCATTCATGATGGCGGCAACGATTGGCGGCGGCGGTTCGTCGCCAGACGACACGCCCGAAACGGAAATGGACACACCGGGCGGCAATCCGTCCGCGCCCTTGCGCGTGCGCTGGCTCTTCTTCTGCCGGCGCACCCTCTCGCGGTTCGCGCACTCGCGGCAGACATAGAGCTCGTCGCTCTCCCCGTCCTTCTCGACGTGGATCGCAGTCTCGGCGTCCTTCTGATGGCACAATTCACACTTCATTGAAAGAGTATTATATCAAAAATCGCGTCGCCAGTGACCCTGCCGCACAAATATGGCTTTTACAATGGTTCCGCGGGGACTGTCCCCGGCTGTCCCACTGATTGCACCTACCAGTTGGCGTAGTGCCAACGTCTGAGAAAGCTGTCACATTCACCAGAATCCGAACAATGATCAACCATCTTTCCGCCCTCATCATAAATGAAGACAGCAGGGCCGGACGGCAGGAATCCAATCCATGAAAGAACGACCGCCGTGTAGTTTGTTCCGTTCTGACTAAAGTCGATCACTTTCTTCACCTCGTCTGGCTCTGCGGCAAAGAGAGCGTCCTTGTTCGGATATGCGCAAAGCCGATTATACTTCCGCATGCCGGGACTTTCCAATACAATAACCGCCGCCATCATGACACAAAAAGCCGTTGCCATGAACAAAATCCCCATAATGATCACACGGATCACATGGTAAAACACCCCTTTTGGATTGCTCTTTTTATCGCTCATTTCGTCACTTTCCGTCACTTCCCTCATTTTTAACGGTTTTGAGTATATTATAGCGAAACCGCCACGCCGAAATCAACAACTTGGCGAATCCGCTATCGCCAAGCCGAGCCGATGGTCGCGGGTGAGGTAGGCGGAAGGTCGCAGGCGTAAGAATGACTTGCGTACGCAGCCAGTGATAGACGCCGAGGCACGGCAGGCTAAACTCGGTTCATTGTCTGATGTGCGATAGCCGTCGCGACCCTGGAGCCGAACGAGAGCCCCGCGAGCCATCGGGCGGCGCGGCGATTTTCAGCCCTAAGCCGAAACTCGCCCCACCGCGTCCGCGCCGCCGCAGCACAACTACATCGTGGGGTCGGGGGCGAACTCGCCCTGCTCTGGCGGCGGCTCGGAAGTGCTGAAGTTGTCGGTGCCGGTGCGCTCTATCTCGCGATCGCCAAAACGCGTGAACTCGCGATAGAAGTTGACCTTCACCTCCCCGGTCTCGCCGTTGCGATTCTTAGCAACATCGATTATCGCGAGCTGTTCGTCGTTAGCTTCCTTCGATGTCGCCGTGCGCGACGGACGGCGAAGGAGAAACACGACGTCGGCGTCCTGCTCGATCGCGCCGGAGTCGCGCAGATCCGAAAGCTTCGGCCTCTCCTCCTTGTCATTGCGCTGCTCGTTCGCGCGGGAAAGCTGCGAAAGAACGATCACCGGAATCTTCAGCTCCTTCGCCATCGCCTTGATCTGCTGGGAGATCATCGAGACTTCTATCTGGCGGCTTCCCATGCGCGCGGCCTCGCGGCAAGTGCAGAGCTGCAGATAATCTATGACGATTAGCTCTATGCCATGCTGCTTCTTCGCGCGGCGGGCGCGGGCGCGGAGGTCCATTATGTCGAGCGCGGCAGTGTCGTCCACGTAGATTGGAGCGCCCTTCAACTCTTCGGCGGCAATCGAAAGATTCGAGATAAGCATCTGCTTCTCGTTCTTCGCGCAGAGGCCGCGGTTAAGCCGCCACATGTTCACGTGCGCGCGTCCAGCGATCATTCTCCTCGTCAGCGCCTCAATCGGCATTTCAAGCGAGAAGATCATCACGGGGTGGCGCTTGCCGTCGTCGGACCTTACGGGAACGTTGTTCATGTCCATCCCGAGTGCGCAGCTCTCGGCGATATTCATCGCAAGCGACGTCTTGCCGACCGACGGACGCGCGGCAATGACTATCATTTCAGATTTCTTAAGCCCCTGAAGCTTCTCGTCGAGGTGCGTCAAGCCCGTCGCAAGGCCGTCAAGCGTCCTTCCGTTCGAGTCGAACATCGCGTCGATATGCCTGTAGCTCTCGTCGATGGCAGACGCCCAGGGCATCGTAGAATCACGCCTAAGCCCGATTTCGATAAACGACTTCTCGGCGTCGCCGAGGACGGCCTGTGCATCGGGATATTCGCTCTCGTCGTAGCACTTCTCGATCGTCGCCGTCGCGCGGTCGATCATCGTGCGCCTCAGCTGCTTTGCGATGATTATGCCGATGTAGTATTCGGCGTGGGCGGTCGTCGGCGTCTGGTCGATAAGCGACTGGATGTACGCGGCACCGCCAACGGCCTCAAGACGCCCAGAGCTCGAAAGCTCCTCGGTGAGCGTCAGCGCGTCGAGCGGCCTCGATGCGCGAGCCATTGCCGTCATCTCCCCGTATATCGCCCTGTTGCGCGGATCGAAGAAAGTCTCGGGAACGACGCCTGCCGACTGGCAGACGTCCATAACGCGCTCATCGCGCCCCGTCGTATCAAGCAGTATCGACCCGAGCACTGCCCGCTCGGCGTCGACGTTGTTCGGCGGCGTCTTCATATCGTTCATGCGGTCAATT
>Ga0265299_10002332_pt1 | contig 19775 bp, 15 predicted proteins | sample AusTroGonzalo_MG_4_FD_193485 | JGI IMG/M metagenome (GOLD analysis project Ga0265299, IMG submission 193485) | Bovine rumen microbial communities from tropical cattle in Woodstock, Queensland, Australia - Gonzalo_02 | ecosystem: Host-associated > Mammals > Digestive system > Stomach > Rumen ... | reverse complement strand
ACCCGCTGCAGAAATGCAGAAGAATGTAGATAAGGCTCTCGAGGCTACCAAGGACGCCAAGAAGGCTGCCAAGCCTGCCACTTGGGTCAAGTTGGGAGACACCTACATGACCGCCTACAACAACCCTATCACCAACATCACCCTGGGCCTTGACAAGGCTACTTTCCAGATGATGAACAAGGAGAAGCCCGTTTCCGTTTCCACCGTCCAGATTGAGGGACAGCCCTTCGAGAAGATGGAGTTCGCCAATGTGGACGTTTACTTCAACGGTGGCGGCATGCTGGCCATCGCCAACGTTACCCATCCTTCTGTGGAAGGTGACCTTCTGGGCGAGGCTTCCAAGGCTTATGCCAAGGCTTTCGAGCTGGGTGAAAAGGCCGAGAAGCTGGATCCCAAGATGCAGGAGATTGTGAACCGTTACTATGAGGATGCCTACAACGCCTATCAGCTGGGCGACATGGCCAAGGCCAGCAAGCTCTTCAAGGGCGCTGCCGATGTTTCCTTCACCGCTCCTTGCTCCGTCGCCAACTACGACGCTGCTTACAACGCCGCCTTCACCGCTTCCGCCTCCAAGGATTTCGAGCAGGCCGAGAAGTACTTCAACATCTGCCTGAAGAACGACTACACCTCCGAGGGTAATGTTTATTCCAACCTGGCCCAGTGCGCCGTTGCCAAGGGCGACACCCTGGCCGCCAAGAATTACCTGGCCACCGGTCTCACCAAATATCCCGACAACGAGTCCGTTCTCACCAGCCTCATCAACCTGTACCTGCAGACCAATGAGGATCCTGAGAAGATCGTGGACCTGCTGGACGAAGCCAAGAAGGTTATGCCCAACAACCCTTCCCTCTACTATGTGGAAGGCAACATTTACGTGGGTGTGAAGAACTACGAGAAGGCTATCGCCGCTTACGACAAGGCCCTCGAGATCGAGCCCAAGTACGACTTCGCCTACTATGGCAAGGGCAACGTAGCCCTCAAGCAGGCCGAGGATCTCATCGCCGAGCGTGACGCCCTGGATGTTCGCGAATGGAAGAAGTATGACGAACTCAACGAGAAGGTCACCCAGGTTTACATCGGTGCCGTTGAGCCCTTCGAGAAGTGCTATGAGATGAGCCAGAACGAGGCTGTCAAGGTTTCTGCCGCCGACTTCCTCAAGCGTCTGTGCTTCACCCTCCGCAACGTTGATCCCAAGTACCAGGAAGCTTACGAAAAGTGGTCCAAGATTGTGGACGCCGCTGAGTAATCAACAGGTTCTGAAATAAAAAAGGCATCGCAATCGCGATGCCTTTTTTATTGTTCATCGGCCTTTTTGTCGAAGGCCCTGACTATCTTGGTGACCAGGGGGTGGCGGACAATGTCTTCGTTGGTGAAGCGGATGGTGGAGATGCCCTTGATGCCTTCCAGGAGCTTAATGCCGGCGAGGAGGCCGGAGTCTTCGCGGCGGGGGAGGTCAATTTGGGTGGCGTCTCCGGTGACGATGAATTTGGCGCTCGTACCCATGCGGGTAAGGAACATCTTGAGCTGGCCCAGGTTGGTGTTCTGGGCTTCGTCCAGGATGACGCAGGCTTTGTCCAGGGTGCGGCCGCGCATGTAGGCGAGGGGAGCGATCTGGATGGTTCCGTCGGCCATGAATTCCTGCAGGCGCTTGGAAGGAATCATGTCCGAAAGGGCGTCGTACAGAGGCTGGAGATATGGGTCCAGCTTGTCCTTGAGGTCTCCGGGCAGGAAGCCCAGGCGCTCGCCGGCTTCCACGGCGGGGCGGGTGAGGATGATGCGCTTGATTTCGCGGTTCTTGAGGGCGCGTACTGCCAGGGCTATGGCCATATAGGTCTTGCCGGTGCCGGCCGGGCCGATGGCGAAGATAAGGTCGTTCTCAAAGTAGGATTTGACCAGGTCCTGCTGCGTTTTGTTGCGGGCGCGGATGGGTTTTCCGTCGGTCCCGTGAACGATGACAGCGTCCCCGGTCGGGTGGGAGGAATTGCCCCCGCCGGAGAAGATGTCCTCCACGTCATAGGCGGTGAGGTTCATCTTGTGGTGACGGCGGTCTATGAGTTCGGCAAAGCGGATGTTGAACTCGGCGATGTCACTTTCCCTTCCCTCCAGGATGAGCTCGTTGCCCCTGGCAACCACCTTCAAGTGGGGAAAATAGGAGCAGAACTCGGTAAGTATCTTGTTGCCTACGCCATAGATTTCTATGGGGTCGATGGCTTCCAGAGTAATCGTTTTCTTCATACGGACGCAAATATACTACAATTCATTGGCATTATTTTGGAAAAATGAGTATTTTTGTAGATTAAGGAGGAATAGATTATGAAACGTAGTCTCATCATAGCCTTGGCACTGGTTACTGTCGTGAGCAGCTGCGACTTCGTGCGCACGCTGGCCGGCCGTCCCACATCGGCCCAGCTGGAACAGATCCGTCAGCAGAAGATGGCGGCCGAGGAAGCCCGTCACCAGGCTACATTGGATTCCATGGAACGCGTGCAGAAGCACATGGCGGATTCCCTGGAGGCCCTGGAGAAGTATCTGCTGGACTCCCTTACGCAGGCAAGGGGTACGGTGCTCAACCCTTCCAAGATGGGTGGCCTTTATACCACCAAGCTGGAGGCCAAGTACTGCATTGTGGTGGGAGCCTTCCGCAACCGTTACTACGCGGAGCGTAAACTCAAGGAATGTAACAACGAAGGCTATACGGCTACTATCATCAGCTTCCGCAACGGCCTTCTGGCTGTGTCCGTCTGTCCTTCCAACAGCCTGTCCGAAACCCTCACTACCCTTAAGCAGCTCCGCGGGAAGGGCATTTGCCCGCCCGACAGTTGGATTCTGATCAACGAATGATGAAGCGTCTTTTAACGGCCCTCGCCGCCCTTCTCTTCCTGGGGCCTGGCTTGGGCGCCCAATATAGAACCTCCCTTCAGGACCTGGACGACTCTGAGACCGTCCGATCACTCAAAGAACACGTGGCCGCCCTGTCGGCCGCAGAACTCGAAGGCCGCCGAGCCGGAAGCGAGGGGGAAAAGATGGCGGCCGATTATCTGGAGTCCTGGCTCAGGGAATACGGCATTGACGTCCTGGCCGCCGGCAATGAGTTCGGCGTGGCCGTAGGGGCCGATACGCTCCAGTCCCGCAATGTCACCGGCCTCCTTCAGGGCTGGGACAAGAACCTGAACAAGAGATATATAGTCATTGGCGCCCGCATGGACAACCTGGGCATGGATACGCTCATAGTGAACGGGGAACCTACCCGCCGCATCTATTACGGGGCCAACGGCAACGCCTCCGGCATGGCCATGCTGCTGGAATTGGCCCAGAAGCTCTCCTATGCCCGCACCCTCCTGCGCCGCAGCATCCTCTTTGTGGGCTTCGGCGCCTCGCAGGAGACTTTCGCCGGCGCCTGGTATTTCCTCCACCGCGCCTTTGCAGAGGATGCTTCCAGTATTGACGCCATGGTCAATCTGGATATGCTGGGCACGCCGGCCGGCGGTTTTTACGCCTTTACTTCCTCGAACGAGGATCTGAATACCATCGCATCGGCCCTTAAAGGGGAGCTGCTGCCCGTGCAGGCGCAAATGACCACCCAGCAACCCTATCCCGGAGACCACGCCGTGTTTTACGATGCGGAGATCCCGTCCGTCTTGTTCACGACGGGCCGGTATCCGGAGCATGGAACCGGGGATGATACTTTCAATATCATCGATTTTGAAGGAATGGAAGGAGAACTGGAGTACATCTACAGTTATGTGCAGCGCCTTTGTAACGGCCAGAAACCCCTGTTCCGCAACGACTCGGTGGCGGCTTCCCATGAGTATGCCTCGTCGGATGTGTTTGCATACAGCGACGTGGATGTGAAGCCCATGTTCCTGAATTCCCCGGATCCCACCACCTTCATGGAACGCTGGGTTTACCAGTATGTGAAGTATCCCAAGTATGCTGCTGAAAACGGTATTCAGGGGCGCGTACTTGTGAACTTCGTCATCAACGAGAAAGGAGAAGTCCAGGATGTGACCATCTCCCGGGGTGTTCATTCCAGCCTGGATGATGAGGCCCTGCGCGTGGTATCGGCCTCTCCCAAATGGCGTCCCGGCCGCTTTCATGGCAAGAAGGTCAAGACGGCCATGACCGTAGCGGTGGACTTCAAGCTGGACAAGAAGAAAGGCAGTTTTGGAATTAACGGAATAAAGATCAATTAAATATGGATTACCAATTTGCAGAGATTGAAAGAAAGTGGCAGGCCGAGTGGGCTAAAAACAAGACCTACAAGGCCGAAGTGGATTCTGCCAAACCCAAATACTATGTGCTGGACATGTTCCCGTACCCCAGCGGTGCGGGTCTGCACGTAGGACATCCGCTGGGATACATCGCCAGCGACATCTTCGCCCGTTACAAGCGTCTGAAGGGCTTTAACGTGCTGCACCCCATGGGATATGACGCTTTCGGCCTTCCCGCGGAGCAGTATGCCATCCAGACGGGCCAGCATCCGGAGAAGACCACGCACGACAACGTGGCCCGTTACCGCAGCCAGCTGGACCGCATCGGCTTCTCCTTCGACTGGGACCGTGAATTCCGCACCTGCGACCCCGACTATTACAAATGGACCCAGTGGGCCTTCCTCAAGATGTTCGGCTCCTGGTACGACAACAAGATTCAGAAAGCCCGTCCCATCGAGGAACTGATAGCGGCCTTCGAGCAGGGCGGTTCCGCCGCCGTGGATGCTGCCTGCAGCGATGGCCCTGCTTTCACCGCAGACCAGTGGAAGGCTTTCTCCGAGAAGGAAAAGGCCGATGCGCTTATGCGCTACCGCATTGCCTATCAGGGAGAAAGCACCGTTAACTGGTGCCCGGCCCTGGGTACCGTGCTGGCCAACGACGAGGTGAAGGACGGCTACTCCGAGCGTGGCGGTTATCCCGTGTTCCAGAAGAAGATGACGCAGTGGCAGCTGCGCGTGAGCGCTTATGCCGCCCGCCTGCTGGACGGTCTGGACCGCCTGGACTGGACCGACTCCCTGAAGGAAATGCAGCGCAACTGGATAGGCCGCAGCGAAGGTGCTGAGATGGTCTTCCAGGTGGAATGCGACGGCGTAAAGCACGATGTCACCATCTTCACCACCAGGGCGGATACCGTCTTCGGTGTCACCTTCATGGTACTGGCTCCCGAGAGCGAATGGGTGGAGAAACTGACATCGGCCTCCCAGAAGGCCGATGTGGAGGCCTATCTGGAGCAGGTGAAGAAAAAGACCGAGCGCGAAAGGATGGCCGGCAAGGCCGTCACCGGCGTGTTCTCCGGGTCTTACGGTATCAATCCGCTCACCGGTGAGAAGGTGCCCGTGTGGATTGCAGAATATGTGCTGGCCGGTTACGGAACCGGCGCCATCATGGCTGTTCCCGCCCACGACAGCCGCGACTACGCCTTTGCCAAGAAATTCGGCCTTCCCATCATTCCCCTCATCGAAGGGGCCGATGTATCCGAGCAGAGCCTGGATGCCAAGGAAGGCATCATGTGCAACAGCGGCTTCCTGAACGGGCTCACCGTGAAGCAGGCCATCCCCGCCGCCATCGACTACGTGGAGAAGAAGGGGATTGGCCACCGCAAGGTGAATTACCGTATCCGCGACGCCATTTTCTCCCGCCAGCGTTACTGGGGAGAGCCTTTCCCTATTTATTATAAGGACGGCATTGCCACTCCCGTGGATTTCGAGGATCTGCCCCTCACCCTGCCGGAGATTGACCAGTACAAGCCCACCGAAGACGGTCAGCCGCCGCTGGCCCGTGCCAAGGACTGGACGTACAAGGGCTATCCGCTGGAAAAGAGCACCATGCCCGGTTTCGCCGGTTCCAGCGCCTATTACCTCCGTTATATGGATCCCCACAACGGGGAGGCCCTGGTGAGCCGCAAGGCCGATGAATACTGGCGCAATGTGGATCTCTATGTGGGCGGCACCGAGCATGCCACCGGTCACCTCATCTACAGCCGTTTCTGGAACAAGTTCCTCTTTGATCTGGGTTATGTATGCGAGGACGAACCTTTCTGCAAGCTCATCAACCAGGGCATGATCCAGGGCCGTTCCAACTTCGTCTATATGATTCCCGGCACCAACAAGTTTGTGTCCCTGGGCCTGAAAGACCAGTACGAGACTATCCCTGTGCACGTGGACGTAAACATTGTATATAATGACCGGCTGGACCTGGAGGCCTTCCGTGCCTGGCGCCCGGACTACAAGGATGCCGAGTTCATCCTCGAAGACGGGGAGTACATCTGCGGCTGGGCCATCGAGAAGATGTCCAAAAGCATGTACAATGTGGTGAATCCGGACAAGATCTGCGACACCTACGGGGCCGATACGCTCCGCTTGTACGAAATGTTCCTGGGCCCTATTGAGCAGGCCAAGCCCTGGGATACCAAGGGTATCGACGGTGTCAACCGCTTCCTCAAGAAGTTCTGGCGCCTGTTCTGGGACCGTGAGAAGTGGCTGGTGACCGACGAAGAACCCACGAAGGAAGAGCTCAAGGCCCTGCACAAGCTCATCGGCAAGGAGCAGGAAGATATCGAAGCCTTCTCCTACAATACGACCATATCGGCCTTCATGATTGCCCTGAACGAGTTGGGCAGCTGCTCCAAACGGGCCATCCTGGAGCCGCTTACCATTCTCCTGTGCCCTTTCGCCCCGCACATCGCGGAGGAACTGTGGCATCAGCTGGGGCATGAAGACTCCGTGGTTTACGCCGCTTTCCCCGAGTATAAGGAAGAGCTGGCGGCGGAGAGCACCGTCAAATACCCGGTTTCCTTCAACGGCAAGACGCGCTTCTTCCTGGATGCCCCGGCATCGGCCACCCCGGCTGATGTGGAAGCTCTGGTCCGCAATTATGAGAAGACGCCCCAGTATGTGGGAGAGCAGTCCATTGTGAAGGTGATTGTCGTACCCGGACGAATTGTAAACGTTGTACTCAAATGAACGAAAAGATCCGGAAAGTTCTCGTAGGCATCTTTGACTACCTGGTCATCACCATCGGTGTGGTACTGTTCGTGGTGGCCTGGACCTCGTTCCTGCTGCCCAACAACATGATTGACGGTGGCCTTACGGGTGCATCGGCCCTGCTGGGCATGGTAACGGGCATTTCGGTGGATGTATGGTACTTCGGCATCAACGTGCTCCTGCTGATACTGGCCTGGTTTATTCTGGGGAAGGCTTTCGGGGTCAAGACGGTCTATGCCATCGTCTTGTCCTCCGCCCTGTTCCGTTTCCTGGGCGATGAGAGCATGCGCTGCCTCTGGTCTGTGGAGGGGGAACTGCTCTATGTGGGTGATGGCCTGCTGGTGCCCATCATCGGCGGCCTGCTGGAAGCCGTGGGCCTGTCCCTCATCATTATCCGGGGCGGATCTACCGGTGGTACGGACATTCTGGCGCTTATCGTGAACAAGTTCTGGCCCATCACCATCGGCCGCTTCTATCTGATGGCCGACTTTGTGGTGATTACCCTTCTGATGTTTGTCCCGGGGCATAATTTCACCAATGTGGTTTACGGTTATGTGACCATGGGGGTGTGTGCCTATGTACTGGATCTGATCATGCTGGGTAAGGAATCCTCGGTGCAGGTGCTCATATTCTCGGAAAAAATCAAGGAGATTGCCGATTATATTACCCACGATATGCAGCGCGGCGTTACGGCCCTCAAAGCCATCGGCTGGTACACCCAGGAAGACCGCCAGGTACTTATGGTCATGCTCCGCAAGAACGAATTCCCGGAGCTGGTGAAGGTGGTGAAGGATATCGACCACAAGGCCTTCGTCACCGTGATTCCCGCCAACAACGTTTATGGTGAAGGTTTCGACGAAATGAAAACTGGTCTCAAACGGAAAAAGAAGAAATAACACGATACTATGCCAACCCTGCAAAAAAACCTGTTTACCCATATCAAGGAGTGGCTGCTGGTCACTCTGGGCATTCTTATCTACGTGCTGGCCTGGTCTATTTTTCTGATTCCAAACAACCTCATCGGTGGGGGAGTCTCCGGTATCAGCTCCATGATCCAGTACGCTACCCACGGTACCATCCAGATGGGTTACAGCTACTTCATCCTGAATGCCATTCTGGTTGCGGCTGCCATGGTGGTCCTGGGTATGGGCTTTGGGGCCAAAACCATCTATGCCATCATCCTGGCATCCGTGGCCCTGCGTTTCCTGCCCGGTCTCATCCCGGAGACCATTATCAGAGACCTGGTCTTTGCCAACGGCAAGCTCTTGAGCGTGCTAATGGGTGGCGTAATGGCCGGTATCGGCATTGGTATGAGCATTTCCAACGGCGGTTCCACCGGTGGGACGGACATCATTGCCCTCATTTGGACCAAATACCACAATGTGTCGCCCGGAAAGGTGATTCTGTATTTGGATTTCATTATTATCGGCTCTTCGCTGCTCATCCCTTCCTATGCCAATTCCATTGATCCGGTTACGCACGAGCAGATCTTGGACGCCATGGGAAATCCGGTGATGTACAAGTTGCCGCTCGTTGAGAAGATTACCACAGTGCTGTACGGTTTCATCCTGGTAACGGTGAACAGTTATGTGCTGGATATGTACATCTCAGGTTCTCAGCAGAGTGTGCAGCTGTTTATCCTGTCCAAGGAATATGAGAAGATTGCCGATGCCATTTCCAAGGAGTTGCACCGCGGCGTTACGGTGCTGGATGGCAAGGGCTGGTACACCAAACAGGATACCAAGGTACTCATGGTCCTTACCCGCAAGTCCGATTTGAACCTTATGCTTCGCTATATCAAGCAGATAGACTCCCATGCCTTCCTGTCCGTGAGTTCGGTTAACGGCGTGTATGGCAAGGGATTCGACACCATCAAGAAATAAGTTCTTTTACATAAATATAGGATACGCGCCCGTCGGCCACCTCAATTTACCATGGAATTGGCACTGCTGATCCTGGGTTCTTGCTGCGTGTTGGCTGTGGCGGTCAGTGTTGTTCTGTTTTTGCGCCTGCGCAATCAAGAAGCCCAGATGAAGGCTGCCCTGGAGCAGCCCTGTACGGCGGACGGTTTGTCCGCGCCTTATGAACTGGCGGCGATCGATCACTACCTGTACGACAGGTGTTGCCGGTATATGACGGAGTCCAGGCCCTACCTGGTGAGCTCGTTCAGCTTACAAGATTTGGCCAATGCTGTCTATACCAACAAGTTTTATCTGAGCAAAACCATCAACCGTTTCTCCGGGAAGAACTTCCGGCAGTACGTGAACTATTATCGGGTCATGTATGCCATGGACTTGTTCAAGGAAAACAAAAGCCTGCGGGTTGCGGAGATGGCTGAACTCTGCGGATTCCACTCCACGACCTCTTTTAATCAGAGTTTCAAGCTGGTGATGGGGGAGACTCCCAGCATTTGGTGTTCAAGAATCCGTAAAAAACAGAAGGAAAGTATAAACAAGTAATTTCCGGTCCGCGGGACGCGTTATCCTTCAATCCCTTTCCAGGAAACTGGAACAGGGGCGGTTACATCCACTTCGGTCTTTTTGACGGGGTGGATGAATTGTATATGCCTGGCCAGCAGGCTTATGCCGCCGTCGGGATTGGAACGCTTGGCGCCGTACTTGAGGTCTCCCTTGATGGGACAGCCCATGTGGGCCAGCTGGCAGCGGATCTGGTGGTGCCGGCCGGTGTACAGTTCCACTTCCAGGAGGAAGTAACGCTCGGTGGTCTGGATGAGGGTGTATTTGAGCCGGGCCTCTTTGCCGTTTTTGGAAACGTAGGACTTGTTCTGGGTCTCGTTGCGCACGAGCTGGTCTATGAGGGTGTCGCTGTCCTTGGGAGGCCGGTTGGCGGTGAGGGCCCAGTAGGTCTTGTGAATTTCTCCCTTGCGGAGCATTTCATTGAGGCGTTCCAGGGCCTTGGAGGTCTTGGCGAACAGGACTACGCCGCTCACGGGCCGGTCCAGCCGGTGGGGGACTCCCATGAACACTTGCCCGGGCTTGCCGTCCCTCTGGGCGATGAAGGCCTTGAGCGTTTCGCTCAGGGGTTCGTCACCCGTCTTGTCTCCCTGCACTATCTCGCCCGTCCGCTTGTTGAAAATCAGCAAATGGTTGTCTTCCAGCAGAATTCTCTGTTCAAGGTCCCGGTATTCTTCCGGACTTAAGGTTCTATATACGCCCATAACACTGCAAAGATAGCACTTTTTCCGGGAATCGGATGTGGCATGGGAGTTGCAGCGTATGCGATTGATAAACACTTATATGTTATGAAACGCTTGTTATTGATCCCCGCCATTGTGCTGGTCGCCGCTTGTGGAACCATCTCCTCGACTCCCCGTGAGAAGGAGGATCCCGTGAATGTGGGATTTACCACCGTTGACAGGAAGGATTTGACGACTTCCGTTTCCGTAGTGAAAGCTGAGGACAACGCCAGGTCTTACCGCGATATTTATGAAATGCTCGCTGCCAAGTGTGCCGGTGTTGAAGTGGAGGGCACTAAAGTGACCATCCGTGGAGTGAATTCCGTCAATTCTTCCACCGACCCTCTGTTTGTGGTGGACGGTGTGGCCCAGTCCGGCGGAGTAGGCTGGATCTCTCCCCAGGACGTTCAATCCATTACTGTTCTGAAAGATGCGGCCTCCTGCGCCATCTACGGAAGCCGGGGAGGCAATGGCGTCATTTTGATTGACTTGAAAAAGTAAAAAAAACCGCCACTATTTTTTGGTAGTTTATAAAAAATGACGTACATTTGCAGTCCCAAATTCTGGATGTAGCGCAGTTGGTAGCGCACCTGGTTAGGGACCAGGAGGTCGCTGGTTCAAGTCCAGTCATCCAGACACGAAAAGCAGAGCGTTCCGCCCTGCTTTTTTCGTATCTGGATGACCAATACCGTTTCACTCATTGGGGAGAGGACTCCCCAAACCCCTCCCTCGTCGCTCCGCGACGGAAGGACTGGATTTGAACCCCAATATCCCCCGCCGCTTCGCGATTATTTTTCGGATGAGAATAATGTGGCCGGAGGCCCAACTCCTCGATGTTGGACTACATATACGTTGCAGGTGGGTGGGTAGATTTGTGCAGGACCTGCAGGGAAAAGCAGACCTGCGCCAGCGACCGAACCCTCCTCGCTACTATATTGGCCCAGATCCATCCAAGTCCGGGGAATCTCCCAACAGTGCGTGCAGCACATACCTTCTATGTACAGCAAAACTGTGCTCTATGGCAGTATCCGTGTACATACCTTCCGGAAATGAGCCGATAGGTCCGTTTTGAGAGGGACATGTACAAGAAAACCGGAATTCCAACGAGGTTCAGTGGTACATACGAGGTATGTGCCCCCAGAGGGATTGAGATGCATATGTAGTATGTGTTGTTCAAAATATAGATGGATTCAGGGATATATGAATGGTGAGTTTCCTAATGGTGAACCTGCCACGGAAGAAGAGGGGAGAGCCGCAGCCTTGGCAGAAGGTTATGATAAGCCAGAAGATGGTATGATTACCCATGAAACTAACTGTGGAAGTCCATATAGGCATGGTTACCATTTCAACTGGGGTGAAGACGGTTATTTTAATGGTTATTACTATAATATCAATTCCCTCACTATCATGAACCATCATTATACAACAGACCAGCAAGTATTGTATAACATTCATAGATAAAACAGTTTGTGAAAGAGTGTTTAATTGTTATATATTTGCAAAATGAGAAATTGGCTATCTTTTTTGGGGGCGTTAGTTGCTTTGTCCTGTCTTTGGGGTTGTAATAAGGACCGTGAAGATGACGCAAATGTGAACGCCCTGGTTATAAGCCCCGCCAATGTCGCTGATATAAACCGCGACATTCTATCTAGAAACGGAACGGTGGTTTATCCTATCGGGTCGGTATTTATAGAAGGAATGATGAAGAATCGTTCAGAGGTTCTTCGTAAACGTTATTACTTTTGTAGCGATAAGTATACTGAAGAGCCGGAGGAGGGCTTTGAATCAGTAGTTGTCTTTTTGTCGGGATACATGTATCCGGATACCGAGTATACACTGCCCGGGCAGCATATTGACTTGATTGTCATTTACGGACTTGATGAGTCATTAGGGCTTGGCAAGAAATTGACCATCTCATTGGAGCAGGGAGAATACAAGGGAGATAATGATTTGATAAAGGATGTCCAAATAGTCTCTCTTAAGCAGGCTTCCGTTTCTGGAACCAGCGCGTGGAACCCGAATAAGGATGCCGACATTAGGATTCTCATTTATTCAAAGAGGGGGGATGTCTTAAGTATCAGTTATGTCAATGATGTGACTCTCCCAAGGGGAAATGGTGGCGCAATAAGGATGTAGAATTTGGTTGTGCGGCATTTGTAAACACCTATTGTTGCTTAATGCGATGTTTTTTGGGTGACGTTTTTCGAATAATGTTTACACCCACACATAGGCACTAACTATGAACAGAAGATGAGCTTTGCTCATCGGCTCCGGGTATCCCGGGGCCGTTTTTTATCCTCCCTCTTTCGAAAGCGGTTTTTGCTGGCTGCGGCGCCGCGAATGACGCCGTGGCAAGCGTTATCGGCAAAAAGTGCTTACTGTCACGTTAAAATTTGTAGTAGGACGGGATTTTTCCTGTTTTCCGCACTTTTTCGTGACTTCTCCGAGAATCGGCCATAGAGCGCCGTGAGAGGCTGATTCGTTTTTAAATTTGGGTGTCCCGCGACAAAAAGCCCGGCAATGGGCTGACGAACACGAGTTCGGAGATGAACTGTTCATCTCGGAAAACTGCTGAAATGCGTCCTATTGCGGAAAACAGGAAAGAGCGCTGAGGATGACAACACCGCCGCTTTCCTGATGGGAGGGCGGCGGTGGTTGCCACAAATACTTTTTTCGGCAGAGAGGGAGTTTGTTTTAATTATTTTATATAACTTTATGGGCGGAAAGGATTAGTTAGTAGGAGTGGCGTGCTAAGCGGTTTTTTGCTGGATTTTTACAGTTATTTGATAGGGCTTGACAATTATCGGCCTGCTTTTGAATGATTTTTACAAGGATTTGTTGAGGTTTGACAAGGTTTTTTTGCTTTCCTGCTACCTTTGCAACAGAAGCTTGAAGCAAAAAATAACTTAAATCATAATTGTCATGAAAAACAAAAAAGGTCTTATCATTCTGAGTTCGGTGATTGCTGTTTGCGCTGTGGGACTGGTAATTTCTCCCCTGGTGGACTGGTCTGTTGACACTGGCAGCACCAGCGGTAACATCGGCAAGTCTTCCCGTTTCTCCCGTAAAACCGCTGACGAGGGTATTTCCAACATGGAAGAACTAATAGTGAGCGATCCTGATTATAAAAATGGTATCGTGACCGCTTATATGGTTATGCACACGCGTGCGCAGCAGTTCAGCAACCTGGTGGACATGTCCAATGAGGTGGCCGGTGACATCCCGGAGTATGCCGAGGTGATTGACGAGATGAACAAGGTATATGTTACCGTAAATAATGTATGCGCCTCCCTCATCCGCGCCGGAGAGAACATCAACGCTACCCTGAACGGTGAAAAGCGTCCGGATCTGGCCCAGAATACCATCAACGCTTCCCTGGCCTACACCACCCTGCAGAAGCAGAATAAACTGGCCACCCAGTTCATTGATGTTACAGACAAGTATGTAAAGACGAATGAGGCCAGCGACCGTCTCCTGTTTGTCCGTGACCAGTGGGTGGACTACCAGCTCATGACCGCTGCCCTCGAAGGCGATGAAAAGAGCGCCGAGGCCCTGGAGAAGAAGGGAAGCCTCCTGACGGCCGAAAAGAGCGTGGCCGCCCTGGGTTCCTTCACCATTGGACAGCAGGTTTCCGTTTTGCAGAGCGCCTGTATTTCCAATACCCTGGATGTGGAGAATTCTGTAGTAAGGGCTGTTCCCGACGAGGTGGTCTCCAACGTCTTCAACGTTGTGAGCAATACTGCCGAGATGGTGTCGAATAGCATTAATACGGACCAAATTAACAGTGTTCAGGTTTCTGAGATGGCGACCGATCTGCAGAGAAGTTTCATCAGCAACCTTTCCAATACCATAGAGAGCGAGCAATTTGTAAAGGCCATCGGCTGGGATGAAGCAGTCGTTGCCAATCAGGCCGATGCAATCCAGGTCGTTGCCAATCAGGCTGATGCAGCTCAGGTTGTTGCCAATCAGGCCGAAGCGGTCCAGGTCGTTGCCAATCAGGCCGAAGCAGCCCAGGTTGTATCTTCGTTCAACGTTGTAGGCATGCAGATTGGTACCTTGGTCAGTTCTTTCGAGCAGGTGTCCAATAACATCAAGATGGGAATGAAAGCTGGTGATGAAATGATCAGGAATGGTGCCGTATGCGATGAACTGGGCAGTTTCATCAGCGAGACTTCCATTGGTCACGTCGCCGATCTCAAGTTCTTATAATAATCAGTTTTATAGAACATGCGTAAGCGTATAGTTTTGCTACTGCTGGTTCTGCTCCCGGGAATGGCCCTGGGGCAGAACCAAACTTATTTCCAGTATAAGACGGACGAGGCCCGACTGGTCTTTTTTGACAAGAACCTATCGCGGTACATTCCGCATATGGTACGCATGTTCCAGAACGGCAAGGCGCTCCACGGACAGATCTGGACCACCGATGCGGTCTATGTCCCGGAAGCACCCCTGCTGCTTTTGACAGACTGGGAAGACGACGGCAACGGCGGAGCTACGCCGCTGCCGCGTTCCCTTATCCAGATCGGCATGGCTCCGCTCAACATGTCGTATTATGTGAATCCGTCCGGAGAGCGGTACAGGCAGCTTTTCTGCCACGAGTACACCCACATCGTGATGACGGATAAATACAACCGCAAGGATCAGGGATGGCGCAAACTCTTTGGTACCAAGGTGAGCGTGGACAATACCCAGCCCATCACGGCCTTGTGGAGTTTCCTTACCGTCCCCCGCTGGTATGCCCCCCGCTGGTACCACGAGGGAATAGCCTGTTTCATGGAAACATGGCTGGGAGGCGGCGTAGGCCGGTCTTTGGGCGGCTATGACGAGATGTATTTCCGCAGTATCATCGACGGGGGAGAGCCTCTCTTCTCGGTGGTAGGCCTGGAGACGGAAGGCTCCACCATGGATTTCCAGGTGGGCGCCAACGCTTATCTGTACGGTACGCGTTTCGTGAACTATCTGACCAAGGAGTACGGTTACGACAACCTCATCAAATTCTACAACCGCACGGCCGACAGCCGCACTTTCTTCGGCAGCCAGTTCAAGAACATTTACGGCAAGTCCCTCCGCAAAACCTGGAATGAGTGGAAGGAGGACGAGCGGAAACACCAGGAGCAGAACCTGGCCTCTATCCGGGAGTATCCCATCACGGAGACTTCTCCGCTCACCCCGGATCCCCTGGGCTCCGTTTCTCCGCTGGTGTACGATCCCGCTACGGGCAAGGCCTACGCCGCCGTGAACGCCCCCGGCGATTTTGCGCATTTGACGGAACTGGACCTGAATACCGGGGCACAGCGCAAACTTACGGACCTATACGGTATCCAGCTTTACAATCCGGCTTTCGTGGCCCTGGACAGTAAGGGCGGACGCTTGATTTATACTACCAACAATTCCAAGATGCGCGGACTGGAGGTGTATGACCTCCACCAGAAGAAGGTGGTTAAAAAGAAAAAGTTCCAGCGCATCAACAACATCGTTTACGACAACGCCAACGACTGCCTGTACGGCCTGTTCTCCAATGGCGGAACCCAGTCCATCGTGAAAATGGACCGCGAGCTGGAGAACCCGGAGGTCATCTATGCCTTCCCCTTTGGTGTGAGCGTGTTTGACGTGGCTGTCAGCCACGATGGCCAGTGGCTGTCCATGACCCGTCAGGGCGACAATGGAGAACATACGCTCCTGCTGTTCAATACCCGGGAACTGGCGCAGGCCATCTTCCAGCCCGTGGAACTGCTTACCTGGGAGGACTCCAACCTGGGCCAGTTCCGCTTCTCCCTGGATGACAAATACCTGATTGGCAGTTCTTATTATACCGGCGTTTCCAACCTCTGGCAAATCAATCTTGAGACTCGTGAACCCGAGATGCTTACCAACACGGACATCGGCCTGTTCGCTCCTCTTGAGATTGCCCCCAATAAGCTCCTGGCGCTGGAATTCAAGCGCGATGGCCTGCGTCCCGTGACCCTGGACCGCAAAGTGGTGACCGACGCGAACGCCGTGGAACTCTACGGACAGCGTGCCTATGAGAACAACGTGGAGGCACTGGAGGCTGTCGGCCTGTTGAAGAAGCCCCTGCCCAAGGTGGAATTCGGCGATGTCTATAACAACATCACTCCTTATAACGTACTCAAGGAGATGCGTTTCGCAGGAGCCTATCCTATTGTGACAGGCTTCACGGACAGCAAGGCCTGGAACCACGTGACCCCCGTTCTGGGATATCGCTTTTTCTTCAGCGACCCTGTGGGTCTGAGCAGCATCAAGATGGCTGTGGGCATGTCTCCCTGGAGCCACAATGACTGGAAAAACAAGTTCCACGCCGACTTCGAGTGGAAGTACTACTTCTGGACCTTGAAGGCCGCCTGGAACCATACTGATTTCTATGACCTGGCCGGGCCGATGCGCTCCAGCCGCAAGGGCTACATGGTATCCCTGGCATACGACTACTCTAACTCCATGGTGGCACCCTATTCCCGATCCTGGGGCTTCTCGGTAGGCGCCTATGGAGATATGGACGCCCTGCCGCTGTACCAGGAAATCCAGGTGGACATCAAGTCCATGCAGACGGCTTCGGTCTATGGAAAGATATCCAGGACCCGTACCTCCCTGGGTGGTATCATGAGGGAACAGGGATATGAACTGGGTGCCCAGGCTTATGGTTATCTGGTCGGCGGCAAGTTCTTCCCCTCCCTGGATGCTACGGCCGATTTTGGCGTGTTGCTGCCCATTGACCGCAATACCTCCTTCTGGCTGCGCATGGCCGGCGGACACAACTTCGGCGATGCGGGGACAGTCTTCGGCAACTCCTACTTCGGCGGTTTCCGCAACAACCGGCTGGATTACCGCAACTCCTTCCAGTACAGGGGCTCCATGGCCATGCCGGGCGCCAGCATCGACGCCATCCAGGCCCATACCTATGCCAAGGCCATGGCCGAACTCAATTTGCGCCCCATCCGTCTCAACGACTTTGGCGCTCTGTTCTGCTATCCTACCTGGATCCAGTGCTCCCTGTTCGGAGGTGGCTTATCGGCCTGGAATCCCGGCCATCCGCACCAGATGTATTATAGCACGGGTGTCCAGCTGACTACTGAGGTGGTGATCTTGAATTACCTCAAGACGACTCTCTCCCTGGGTTATGCCCATCTGTTTGCTCCCGAAGGCTTCCTCGGCGGACGCCACGGTAACGAAATCATGATTTCCCTGAAACTGTTATGATCTCCTTCGTAGCCGCCCTGCTCCCTGTCGCCATCTATATTTTCGTGGTGTATGAGCTGGATTCGTTCTCGCTCCTAAGCATCAAGAAGATTTTGCTGCTGGTAGGGTGTGGCATGCTTACGGCCCTGTTCTGCTATGGTTTGTTCTGGATCCTGGACTACGTTGTGTCAGAACGGGTGTCGGAGGTGCTGTATCCGCTCCTGGAAGAATTGATCAAGTCTTTTCCGCTTCTCCTTCTGGCCCGTAAAAAGCGCATCGTGTTCTTCATTGACAGCGTTATCTGCGGCGCCGCGGTGGGCGGAGGTTTTTCCATCCTAGAGAACATCTTCTATCTGGTTCTGGGAGAACCGATGGGAATGGGAACCGTCCTGTTCCGGGGCTTGGAAGTGGCCCTTATCCACATGGGATGCACCGCCCTCATGGCCGCATCCTTCATGTTTATGGTCCGTCTGGTAGAAAGGGCCAAGGGACACCTTTCCATCAAGAAGGCCGATGTGGCCATGGCGGTTCTGCTGTTTGTGGCTCCTCTGGTCATCCACGTGCTGCACAATGCCCTGCATTTCAATCCCTTTCTGCAGTTCTTCTTCCTGTTGGCGGTTATGGCCGGCCTGTTGGTATGGACGTACCAGTACGATGGCGATATGATTCACAGATGGCTGGACCGCGGCCTGGACAAGCAGGTAAGCCTGCTGCAGTCTATCAAGGAAGGACATTTGGGTGACACCAAGACCGGCGAGTACCTCATGTCCGTCAAGGAGTCTTTCCCGCCCGAGGTGTTCTTCGATGTCATCTGCTATGTTCAGCTGAACGTTGAGCTTTCCGTGGCGGCCAAGAGCCGTTTCATGATGCGGGAAGCCGGGCTGGAATTGCCGCTGGAGGAGGAACAGATAAACACTTATCTGTCCCAGTTTGAGGAATTCAAGATCCTGGAGAAGAACCTGGGTAAAACCGCGCGCATGATCATTGCTCCTGTGGTGAAGTTCTATCCGGCCGACCGCAAGGCCCTGGAGGACCTTCTGGCGGAGTGCCGGGCCCAGCGCAAATAACTTCATTTTGATATTTGGAGACATTTTCCGAAATTTGTCTCCAGTATGTCGTATTCCTTTCAGGAACTGCTTTTGAGTGTATCGCTGGCGGTCTATGTGGCCGTTTGCGTGGTGGTGGGTGTCGTCCGCTGGGGGCATAAATGCGCACCGTACGACAAGCATCTGGAGTATTATTATCCCGGTTGGCGCACGCTGGCTTTGAGTGCCCTGTCCAATCTTTCCCTTTTTCCGGCGGTGTTCCTCCCCGGAGAGTCCGATGCCGTGCTACAGATCCGGATGATGCTCATCCTGTCTTCTCCCTTCCTTTGTTCAGTCCTCATATTCAGTTACTTCGGAAAGGTCCTCAAAGTGTCCTGGTGGCGCCGGCCCATCTATGTGCTGTCGGTTACCTATTCCACCATGTCGGCCATCGCCCTGATCTGTACCCTTTTGCCCGGAACACAGATGCAGGGGCAATTCCTGCATTGGTATTTCATCATCGGCGGGGCTTTGGCCCTGGTTTACCTGGCAAGTCTTTTCTTCGCCCTGCGGATGATCATTAGGCCGCTCGGCCGCTTCTCCGAGGAGAGTTTCTCCAATCCCGACGACTTCCCGGAGCAATATGCCAAATCTTTGATTTACATTCCGTTCCTGCATTTGATTATGAGCTGGAGCACAACCTTTAACGGTACTGTTCCGGCCCTTTCCTTCGGCCTGTTCATGCTGTCCGTGCTCTCTGTCATCATCCTGCTGGGCGCCCTTTCTCCGCACCGCGCCGTGGAGGTAGAGCGCCTGGAGAAGGAATTATCGGCCGATAAGGAAGAAACTCCGCTGGAGGAGGAAAACCTGTCGCAGGAACGCAAGGACGAGATCCTGCGCCTTATCCGCAACCGGGTGGAAACGGAGCAGGCGTACCTTGACAGTCACCTCACCCTGGGTAAACTGTCCCAGGACTGCGGCTGTAACCGTACCTATGTGTCCAGCGTACTCAATGAGAAACTGGGCGGCTTCTTCAACTATGTGAACCGCTGCCGCCTCCATTATGCCGAGACCTACAAACAGGAGAATCCCAAGGCCGATGTGGACGAACTGGCCCTGGTCTCCGGCTTCAACAGTCGCCAATCCTATTACAACGCCCGCAAGCGCCTTTAGCGGAAAGACGGAGCATAGCGTATTGGATAATCAAAGAAAATGATTATCTTGCAGGCAATTAGCTATGCTTATGAAGAGTCTTTCAGTCCTGGTGGCCTCTGCGCTGCTTCTGCTTGTGTCCTGTTCTGCCGGAGATTCCTGGGTGAGGGTGGAAGGAAACAAGTTCATAGACCCGCAAGGGAAGGAGATTGTTTTTCGGGGGCTTTGTTTCTCCGAT
>Ga0265299_10002330_pt1 | contig 19779 bp, 2 predicted proteins | sample AusTroGonzalo_MG_4_FD_193485 | JGI IMG/M metagenome (GOLD analysis project Ga0265299, IMG submission 193485) | Bovine rumen microbial communities from tropical cattle in Woodstock, Queensland, Australia - Gonzalo_02 | ecosystem: Host-associated > Mammals > Digestive system > Stomach > Rumen ... | reverse complement strand
CCTTTGACGCTCAATTCCTTTACTGTCAATGACGGACAAGGCAACAACGACGGCAAGTTGAACGCGGGAGAATCGGTGACGCTTAGCCTCTCCTTGACGAACGATTCCGATGTTGCCCTTGACGGTGCTACGATGGTTCTTACCTCCAGTTCGGAATATGTTACCATCACCAACGGAACGACAAACTTGCCCCATTTTGGAGCTGGACAAACCCAAACCATCAACAACGTGTTTGCTTTCACTTTGAGCGATGATGCTCCGGCTAAACGCTTGATTCAACTTAGGGGTGAAACCTTTGTGAATGGTGAGTCAGTGGGAGTGGTCAGGATTGGCATCATGGTATATGGCCATATCTTGAGATTTGTTGAGGTCACTGTGTTGAACGACAACAACGACAATGGCTCGCTCGAAGCTGGTGAGACTGCCAACTTGCATGTCACACTTTGTAATGTCGGCAATGAATTGGCGTCATCGATTGTGGGCGCTTTGTCTACCACTTATCCGTACTTGGTCATTAATAGCAACAACAAATCTTTCGGCACGATTGGTGTCAACGAACAAGCCTCTGCCGACTTTAACGTCAGTCTTACGGGAAGTGCACCTGAAAGTTACTCGATTGATTTTTCCCTCGACCTCGTCGATGTCTATCAAAAGCATACCGATGTTGACTTTGAGTTATGGAGAAAAGCCATCACGCTTACAGCCGATCCTGCTGAGGGCGGCACATTGAGTGGAGGCGGCTATTATGGGCAAGGACAAACCTGCACGATTACGGCCACGGCCAACCCTGGCTATGCCTTCGTGAAATGGACAACATTAAACGGCTCGACAGTTTCTTACCTTTCCTCATACACCTTTGAAATCATGGGAGAGGCTGCATACGTGGCACATTTCCAAACGGTGATTGATGGCGTGGTTATTGGAGATGGCGCAGGAAGAAACAGCTATCTTCCCACCACGGTTTTCAATCAATATGCTTTGTCCCAACAAATATACACTGCCGATGAGTTGAATTTAGAGGCATGTGATATTACCGGTGTGTCATTCTTCAACACATCAGGTTCTTACTCACGCGACTTGACAATTTACATGGTCAACACGAGCAAAACGGATTTTAACAGCAACACAGATTGGATTACTGTCACGGAAGACGATCAGGTGTTTAGTGGTAGTTATACCTTTAGCGGTAGTTCTTGGACGACCATCTATTTCGATACAGTATTTGTATACGACGGATCGTCTAATATCGCGTTGATTGTGGACGACAATTCGGCAAGTATGTACCTAAGTTCAATGCCATGTCGTGTTTCTTCCACCGAAAGCTGTCAGGCGTTATGTGCTTATAACCTTTTCAATAATTATAATCCGTATAACCCTACGTATTCTGGTAACCAGTATATGGAAAAGAACCAAGTCATCTTTGGTATTGCTCATTATGATTACACGGTGACGGTTTCGGCTAATCCTTCCAATGGCGGCACGGTGAGCGGCGGCGGCGGTCCTTATTACTACGGCTACCCCATCACCCTGACTGCAACGCCCGCAGAGGGTTATGTGTTCAACAATTGGACCAAGGACGGCGAAGTGGTTTCATGTTTGTCAACATACCAGATGTCGGTGAGCGAAACAGCCGAGTATGTGGCGAATTTCCAACAAATGGACGGTATTGTCATCGGCGATGCGTCCAATTCCAGTATATATTTGCCGACCTATTATTATTATTCCTTGACGGAGCAGATTTACACAGCCGATGAAATGGGTGGTGCGCCTTGCCAAATCTCCAGCCTGTCGTTCTTCAACACGGGAACGACCAACAGAACCCGTACCATGAGCGTTTACCTGGTCAGCACCGACAAGACCGTGTTTGACAGCATTTCCGACTGGATTCCGGTCACGGAAAGCAATTTGGTGTTTAGCGGCAGTGTCGTCATACCGGCCCGTGATTGGGCGACTATTTATTTCAGCACGCCATTCGATTATGACGGATCTTCCAACGTGGCCTTGATTGTGGACGACAACTCGAACACTTATAACTCCTCTACAAGTTGCCGTACTTTCAATACAGACGGAAGCCAAGCACTTCGTATCTATGGCTCAGACACGAACTACGACCCGTACAATCCAATGGAATATTCCGGCACGCTGATGTCGATGAAGAACCAGGTCGTGTTTGGCCTTCCGAGCTATGACTACACCATCACGGTTTCGGCCAATCCTGAAGAAGGTGGTACGGTGAGCGGAGACATAGGCTTGCATTATTATGGTCAAACCTGCACTCTTGTAGCCTCTGCCAATGAGGGTTATAGCTTTTACAATTGGACAGAAAACGGAACGGTGGTTTCATCGGAAGCCACATATACTTTCAATGTCACCGATAGTAGGAGTTTAGTAGCCAACTTTGGTGCCCCCATACCCATTACGGTCTCAGCCAATCCAGCGGAAGGTGGTACCGTATCAGGTGCTGGCTCATTTGGTTATGGAGCCACAGTGACAATTACCGCTTCGGCCAACGAAGGCTACGTCTTCTATAGGTGGACATTAAATGGCTCGGCGGTTTCATACCTCTCCACATATACTTTCACGGTGACTACCGAAGCAGAATATGTGGCGGAATTTGAAATGGTTTCGAAGGGTGTCTCTATTGGTAATCCGACAGCAGCAAACAATTATCTTCCCGGTTATGCCGTATACAATTATTCCTTGACACAGCAAATCTATACCGCCGACGAGATAGGAATGCCATGTGAAATTTCAAGCATAACTTTCTTCAATACGGGTTATCTGAGGACGCGCTCCTATACGATATATATGAAACACACTGACAAGTCCTCTTTTGAGAATTCCAACGATTGGATTAGTGTAACCAATGCTGACGAAGTGTTTTCAGGAAGTGTCACAATGGTAGTAAACAATTGGACTACCATCACATTTGACACGCCTTTTGTTTACGACGGTATATCCAATCTTGCCCTTATTGTTGACGACAACACAGGCAGTTGGAGCAGCTCTATGTCATGTAGAGTGTTCGGCGCCAATGGCAATCAAGCTATCCGTATTTACAGTGATGGAACGAATTACGACCCGTTCAATCCTTTACAATATAACGGAACTCTTATGTCAGTGAAAAACCAAATCGTTCTCGGATTCACTTGTAACATAACTGCGACAGCTAATCCTACTGGAAGTGGTACAGTAAGCGGTTCTGGAAATTATAGTTATGGTGCGACATGCACCTTGACGGCTACGCCAAATGCAGGTTACTATTTCTTGAATTGGACTGAGAACGGCACAGTGGTTTCATACGATGCCTCGTATTCCTTCACCGTCAATGACGACAGGAATTTGGTGGCCAACTTCATTGAAGGAGAATCGAATTGTAGCATCGTCTTTGATTTGTATGACTCTGGGTACAACGGCTGGAGCGAGAATTACTTGGTTGTAGACTATGGTAATGGCACTACCGAACAGCTCACCTTGCCGAGCGGTTACTCAATTTCCTATTCTCGTGAAGTGGCAACGGGAAGCACCATTACATTGTCATGGATTTCAGGCACAAGCACATACCAGTGTTCCTTCGACGTCAAGTTTGAAAACGGTGTGTTGATTTACCATGGTGCAAGTCTTAATGCCAACTTCCAACAAAACCTCAACATTAACTGTGCGGTCGCCACTGCGCCTCGTGTCATCACCGCTGTTGCCGATCCTGAGGAGGGCGGTACTGTCGAGGGTGCAGGCACTTATGATGGAGGCACTGCTATCACGTTGACGGCCACTCCCAATGATGGTTACTCATTCTGTTTCTGGTCTGAAAACGGTCAACAGGTGTCGACAAATGCAAGTTATTCCTTCATTGTTTCATCTGACCGCAATATGGTGGCTCGATTCTCATTGCCGCTGACTGTTTCTGTTACAACCAATATGGCATCAGGCGGTACGATTACAGGAACAGGTGTGTTTTATTACGGTAATACCTGCACGCTGATGGCCACCCCGAACGAAGGCTATCTGTTCCTGAACTGGAGCAAAAACGGAGTGGTGGTCAGTTGCAACGCTACCTACAGTTTTACCGTGACCGAGGATACCGACCTTGAGGCGGTCTTCATGCATATTGAAGGTACGCTTATCGGACAAGGCGAGTCGACGAACAGCTATCTGCCGAGTTATTCGAACTATAATTATACGCTATCCCAACAGATCTATACGCCGAATGAGATAGGGGAGGCAGGAAACATCATCAACATCTCCTACTTCAACGCAAGTGTAACCCAGACCCGCAGTTACGACATCTACATGGTGCATACCGACAAGTCGACATTCACCAGCAGCACAGACTGGATTACGGTGACGGAAGCCGACCGTGTGTATAGCGGTAGCGTGACTATAACAAAGGGCTATTGGACGACCATTGTCCTTGATACGCCGTTTGCCTACAATGGAACCTCCAATCTTGCTATCATAGTGGATGACAATACGGGCACATGGTCAAGTAGCATGGCTTGTCGTGTGTTCAATGCCAACGGCAACCAAGCCATCCGTATTTACAGCGATGGCACCAACTACGACCCATACGATCCTTCTGGATATAGCGGCACACGTTATACGGTGAAAAACCAGATTATTCTTGGCAAGGAAACAGAAATCGAGCAAACCATCGCCTTGTCCCAAGGCTGGAATTGGTTCTCAACGAATGTAGAAATTACCTTGGACGACCTAAAAGCAGCCCTCGTGGCCGCTTTGCCGGGCACCAGCATCACCATCAAATCGCAGAGCAACGGCAGCACTTCCTACAACGGTAGCACCTGGAGGGGTGCTTTGAATTCATTGGATGTGTCCCAGATGTATATGATAAAGGTGAGTACAGACTGTGAGATTACGTTAACAGGTATGCCCATTAATCCAGCCGAGCATCTCATCACTATTTATCATGGTGTAAACTGGATAGCCTTCCCGCTCAGCGAGAGCATGACCCTCGGCGAAGCCTTTGCAGGGTTTGCGGTCAGTGGCGACAAAGTGAAATCTCAGACGACCACGGGCAATTATAATGGCTCGTTATGGAGACCAAGCTTCTCCCTTGAGCCAGGGAAGGGTTACATGTATATCTCGAATACATCAGAAAGTAGGACTTTCACTTTCCCTGCGAGCGCGAAATAGACTATTTGAAAGAGATTCCCCAAGGGGAATGGCGAGAAAATGTGTACGTTTAAAGCGGCGGCTTGTGGCGTTTACGGTTCGTAGGCGTTACTTGCCGCCGCCTTTTACATTGACAATACGGCTCCATTCCCTTGGGAATCTCTTGAGGTAATTCAAATTGACCGAAATATCCGAAAAAATGCCAAAAACTTGCGAAGTATTGTTTTTTTCCTTTTATTTGTGGCAAAATTTGATAACAACCACTAAAACATAATAATATGAAAAAGACATTTACCCTAATCCTTCTGGCGTTGTTCTGCATTTGCGGATACGCCCAGACCATCGACCCCGTTCTGAGGCAAGAGATGGGGCGGAGAAGTGACGATGAGAAGATAAAAGTCATCGTCATCATGAAGTCGCAGTACGACAGGCAACAACTGAACCGTCGTGCCGCGCATTATGTCACACGAGCCGAACGACGCGAGTTCGTTGTCAACGAGCTGAAGCAATTCGCCGAGGCTTCGCAGTATGAATTACGCTCTACGCTTTCTGAGATGGAAAGACAAGACATGACCACCACCCCGAAAATCATCTGGATGGCCAATGCCTTGTATTTTTCCGCCACCAAGCAAGCCATCAACGACCTGGCCATGCGTAGGGATATTGGAATCATCGGTTTGGATGAAGAGAAGTATGCCTTGTTTGGCGAGGAATCCAGACCTGCAAACAACACACGTGGCATTACCGCCAATGTCACGCAGGTGAACGCCGACCAAGTATGGGAATTGGGCTATACTGGCCAAGGTGTGGTAGTGGCTGTCATCGACACAGGTGTGAACTACAACCACTTAGACCTCGCCGACCACCTTTGGGATGGCGGTGCCGATTACCCTCATCACGGGTATGATTTCTACAACAACGACAACGACCCGATGGACGACCACAGCCACGGTACGCACTGCGCTGGCACCGTGTGCGGCGATGGTACAGCAGGTCAGCAAACCGGCATGGCTCCTGATGCCACACTGATGTGCGTGAAGGTGTTGAATTCGAGCGGTAGCGGTTACGTTTCCGTCACCTGCAACGCCATGCAATGGGCGGTGGAACAAGGCTGCGACTTGTTCAGCATGTCGTTGGGCTGGGCCAATGCCACTATCACCGAGCGCGAGCTGTTCCGCACTACCTGTGCAGCGGTATTGGATGCTGGCGTTGTGGGTGCCATAGCCGCAGGCAACGAAGGCAGCGGCAACGAGCCCAACAACGTGCGCGTGCCCGGCAGTTGCCCTCCTCCTTACATGGATCCTATCCAAGCTAACAATGAAGGCGGCTTGTCCTGCACGGTCTGTGTGGGTGCCGTTGATTACAACGATTACGCGGCTTATTTCACCTCACGCGGTCCTGTCACATGGCAGAATACCTCATTTGGCGACTATCCTTATACTTATGGCAGCACCACGGATTTCGGCCTTATCCGTCCTGATGTGTGTGCGCCAGGTGTTGACATTATTTCTGCTGATTACTCTGGCACAACGGGCTATTCCGTAAAGAGCGGCACTTCCATGGCGACACCTTGCACGGCAGGCTGCATCTCCCTCTTGTTGAGCAAAAAGCCAGACGCGACGCCTGAGGAGATTTGCCAAGTATTGGAAGAGACGGCAGTGCCTTTGGCAGAGGGAAAGAGCAACACCTACGGCTATGGCCGCGTGGATGTCTTGGCAGCCATCAACGCGCTGTATTCCGGTCCTTTGACCCTCGACTCCTTCACCGTCAACGACGGCTTAGGCAACAATGACGGCAAGTTGAACGCAGGCGAAGCGGTAACGCTCAACCTCACGCTGACCAACGATTCCGACCTTGCCCTTGACGGTGCAACAATGGTGATTTCCACCCAATCGGAATATGTCACCATCACCAACGGAACGGCAACCTTGCCCCACTTTAATGCAGGCCAAACGCGTACCATCAACAACATGTTTGCTTTCAGTTTGAGCGATGATGCTCCTGCAAAAAGGAATATCCAATTCATGGCCGAGACTTTCGTCAATGGCGAGTCGGTAGGGGCATTTAGGATTGGTGTCATGGTGTATGGTCATATCTTGAAATTCAATGAAGTCACCGTATTGAACGACAACAATGACAATGGCTCGCTTGAGGCAGGCGAAACCGCCAATTTGCATGTCGTTATTTCCAATGTCGGCAACGACCCGGCGGCATCCGTTGTGGGAGCTTTGTCAACGGCATACCCTTATCTTACCATTAATAGCAACAACAAGTCTTTCGGTAGCCTTGAAGTCAACGAGCAAGCCTCAGCCGACTATAATGTCACCCTCTCAAGCGGTGCTCCCGACACTTATTCGATAAATTTTTCACTCGACCTTGTTGATGCCGTACAAAAGCATACGGATTTGGATTTCCAGTTGTGGAGAAAGCCGATTACGCTCGTTTCCAATCCTGCAGAAGCTGGAACTTTAACAGGAGCAGGATACTACGGGCAAAACCAAACCTGCACCATCACGGCAACACCCAACAATGGCTATGCTTTTGTGAGTTGGACACTGAATGGAGAGGTGGTTTCGTATCTTCCTACCTATAGTTTCGAGGTTACTGGTGCGGCTAATTACGTGGCGAATTTCCAAGCGTTCAACAATAGCGTCACTGTTGGTGAGGCAACGGGAACCCATTCATTATTACCTAGTTATTCATACTATAACTACACCCTATCGCAGCAGATATATACTGCCAATGAGATAAATATGGGAGCTGGCGAGATTTCCAGTGTGTCGTTCTTCAATGCGGGATACACCATGACCCGCAACTATACGATTTATCTGGTTAACACCAACAAGACATCATTTGAGAACAACTATGACTGGATTACTATTTTGGAAAATGATAAGGTGTTTGAGGGTAGTGTTACTATGACAACAGGCGAATGGACAACCATCTATTTCAGCACGCCGTTTGCTTATGATGGTTCTTCAAATCTCGCCCTTATTATGGACGACAACACAGGCAATTGGTATGATAGTATGTCCTGTAGGGTGTTTGATGCCTCCGACAACCAAGCCATCTATATTTATAGCGATTATACCAATTACGACCCGTATAACCCTACTAATTACTATGGTACACGGTTAATGGTGAAGAACGAAATTGTCCTTGGTATTCCAAGTTATGAATACACAGTGAGCGTTTCGGCCAATCCCACAAATGGCGGCACGGTGAGTGGAGGAGGAGGACCTTATTATTATGGACAACCTATCTCCATTAGTGCTACAGCTAATGATGGTTATGTGTTTAACAACTGGACGAAAAACGGGGAAGTGGTCTCCTACCTTTCCACTTGCACAGTTCCTGTCACCGAAACGGCCACGTATGTGGCTAATTTCCAACAAGTTGATGGCATATCTATAGGCGATGCGACCTACACCAATGCCTATATCCCGACTTATTCTTACTATCCTTATGCGTTGTCGCAACAAATCTACACAGCAAGCGAAATAGGTACTGGAGTCGATGAAATCTCCAGTGTGTCGTTCTTCAACACGGGTAGTTATGATATAACCCGAAAATTGAACGTCTATATGGTCAATACCGATAAGACTTCGTTTGAGAGTACTACCGACTGGATTACCGTTTCTGAAAACGACTTGATGTTTAGCGGTAATGTCACTTTTAATGCTTTTGGTTGGGTGACTGTCTATTTCAACACTGCGTTCGATTATGACGGAGTGTCTAATGTTGCCTTGATTGTTGACGATAACTCGAATAGTTGGTATAGCGGAATAAGTTGCCGTACCTTCGATACAGAAGCAAATCAAGCAATTCGCGTCTACGGTTCAGGCACAAACTACGACCCTAATGATTCAATTACATTTGCAGGCACGCTGGTGACGGTGAAGAACCAAGTCATCTTTGGCATACCGAGTTATGATTACACGGTGAGCGTTTCAGCCAATCCCATCGATGGTGGTTCGGTGAGTGGTGGCGGCGATCTCTATTATTATGGTCAGCCTGTCACAATTACCGCCACGCCGAACGAAGGTTATGTATTCAACAGCTGGACGAAAAACGGTGAAGTGGTGTCGTACCTATCTACATACACTGTGTCAGTCACCGAATCAGCTATGTATGTGGCGAATTTTGAACCAGTTGACGGCATAGTCATCGGCAACGCGACGGCGACAAACTATTATCTTCCCAGTTTCTCCTATTATCGCTACACACTCTCACAGCAAATATTTACTGCAGAGGAGATTGGCATGGAAGCGGGCGAGATTTCAAGCATATCGTTCTTTAACACTGCTGCAGCCAGAACTCGCAAATATGCAGTTTATTTGGTCCAAACAGACAAAACAACATTCGATAGCAATACCGATTGGATAACCGTTTCAGAAGCTGATTTGGTGTATAACGGCAGCGTCACATTTGCTTCGGGCAATTGGACCTCTGTGTATTTCAACGAGCCATTCCAATATGACGGAACTTCGAACATCGCTCTCATTATTGATGACAACACTGGAAGTTACAATTCCCCGTATATGTCATGTCGAGTTTCACCTACCGAAAACAATCAGGCTATATACATTTATAGCGATGGCATAAACTACGACCCGTATAATCCTTCCGAATATACAGGTACTCTTCCTTTGGTGAAGAACCAGATTATTTTTGGCATTCCGAGTTACGAATACACGGTGACCGCCACGGTTAATCCTGCAAATAGTGGCACAGTAAGTGGAGGAGAGGGTCTGTATTATCTCGGTCAACCTTGCACGCTTACCGCCATAGCTAACCCAGGCTATGGATTCTACTATTGGAAGGAAAATGGCACAATAAAGTCATACGATCCTGTGTACACTTTCCAGGTCTTGGGTCACATGCAATTGGAGGCTTGTTTTGGAGAACCTTTCCCCATTACGGTTTCGGCTAGTCCATCAGAAGGCGGCATAGTGAGTGGTGGTGGTGCGTATGGCTACAACCAGCAATGCACGCTTACCGCCACAGCCAACGATGGCTATGTGTTTTCAAGGTGGCTGAGGAATGGTAGTGTGGTTTCGTGCTTGCCCACCTATACTTTCACGGTTACGGCCCAAGCCGAATATGTGGCTCAGTTCTTGCAAGTGGACGACCACAGCATAGCCATTGGTGTGCCGACCAACACTAGCTCTTATCTTCCGACCTACACCTACTATCCATATTCGCTGACGCAGCAAATCTACACCGCAGACGAGTTGAACACCGGAGCTTGCGAGATTTCCAGTGTATCATTCTTTAATGCCGGCTATGGCCAAACCCGCAACATCACCATTTATATGGTCAACACGAACAAGACGGCCTTTAATGGTACCAACGATTGGATTGCCGTCACGGAGGCAGACATGGTGTTCAGCGGCAACTTCTCCGCAACTTACCGCAATTGGTCGACGGTTTATTTCAACACGCCGTTCAATTACGACGGTCATTCCAACGTGGCTCTGATAGTGGACGACAACACGAACGAATGGTATAGTGGCACCTATTTCAGGACATTCGACACCCCAACCACGCAAGCCATCAGGGTTTGTGGCTCTGATTTGAATTATGACCCGATGAGCCCGAACGCTTATACGGGTACGCTTATGTCGGTAAAGAATCAGGTTATCTTTGGTATTCCGATTTACGAATACACGATAACTTTGTCGGCCAATCCTGAAGAAGGCGGAACGGTAAGTGGTGGAGGAGGCCTTTATTTCTATGGGCAACCCGTCACCATCTCTGCCATCCCTAGCGAAGGTTATGTGTTCAACAACTGGACGAAGTACAACGAGAACTATGGATACGATGAAGTGGTCTCGTATTACGCTCCAGATAATTTGCCCGCAACTGGGGATGTCGAATATATGGCGAATTTCCAACAAATGGATGGCATCATCATAGGACAGCCAAGCCATACCTCCATGTATCTTCCCTCATATACGGATTATCCTTACGCCATGTCACAGCAAATCTACACCGCTGCTGAGATAAACTCTGGAGCCAGCGACATTTCCAGTGTATCATTCTTCAACACAGGTTACAGCATGACGCGCAACCTTGTTGTCTATATGGTGAATACCAACAAGACCAAGTTTAACAGTGCTTACGATTGGATTACCGTCACGGAAGCGGATCAGGTGTTTAGTGGAAATGTGGATTTCTATGAAGGTTGGATAACCATTTACTTCAACACGCCATTTGCATACGACGGCACCTCCAATGTGGCCTTGATTGTCAACGACGTTACCAATGAATGGAACTGGGGAATGTCATGCCGCACGTTCGATACCGATAACACACAGGCCTTGTACGTTGTGGGTTATGATAATAACTATGGTGACTATTTCATCATTAATCCGTATAATCCATCCTTGTATACAGGCACACTCATGTCGGAAAAGAACCAAGTTGTTTTCGGTGTTGCCGATTTCCAGTACATGGTGACGGTGACGGCCGATCCTGAAGAGGGTGGCACGGTGAGCGGAGGCGGTGGCCCCTATTATTATGGTCAACCTATCACCCTCACTGCCACGCCCAACGAAGGCTATGTATTCAACAGCTGGACAAGGTACGATGAGGAATATGGATATGATGAAGAGGTCTCGTATCTTTCTCAAGACAATTTGCCTGTACTCGGAGATGTCGAATATGTGGCGCATTTCCAGCCGATGGATGGCATCATCATAGGAGAGGCGGAGAAAACCAATCAGTATCTCCCGATATTCTATGATTACAATTCCTTGTCGCAGCAAATCTATACTGCCGCCGAGATGAATGTTGACGATTGCGAAATCTCCAGTGTGTCATTCTTCAACACCGATTATGGCGACAACACCAACCTCGAGATTTATATGGTCAACACGAGCAAGAGCGCGTTTTATAGTACTACCGACTGGATTCCTTTCACGGAGAATGACTTGGTTTTCAGTGGTGATGTTTATTGCACAAGTTATGGTTGGACGACCATCTATTTTGATACTCCGTTCAGTTACGATGGTTCGTCGAATGTGGCTTTGATAGTCAATAAGACCAATCAATGGGCCTATATGAACTGCCGTACATTCAATACCGAAGGCACACAAGCCATTTATGCGTTTTCATACGATAATCCCATCGATCCGAATGATCCATCCCAATACTATGGCGAAATTTTGACAGAAAAGAACCAGGTCGTTTTCGGCGTCGCAAATTATAACTACACGGTGACAGTTTCGGCCAATCCTGAAGAAGGCGGCACAGTGAGCGGAGGCGGTGGTCCCTATTACTATGGTCAGCCTGTCACCCTTACGGCCACAGCCAATGAAGGCTATGTGTTCAACAACTGGACAAGATACAACGAGGAATATGGATACGATGAAGTGGTTTCATACCTTTCTCAGGACAATCTTCCTGTACTTGGTGATGTCGAATATGTGGCGCATTTCCAGCCGATGGACGGCATCATCATAGGAGAGGCGGAGTATACCCACCAGAATCTCCCGATGTACTATTATTGTTCCATGTCGCAGCAAATCTTTACTGCCGACGAGTTGAATTCTGGTGCTTGCGAAATCTCCAGCGTGTCATTCTACAACTACTATTCCAGCCAAACTCGCAACCTTGACATTTATATGCTCAATACGGGCAAGAGCGCGTTTGACAGCTCTACCGACTGGATTCCTGTGACGGAAAACGATTTGGTTTTCAGCGGGAGAGTTTCTTTAGGCTATGGTTGGATAACGATTTACTTTATCACCCCGTTCAATTACGATGGCTTGTCGAATGTGGCATTGGTGGTCAACGACAAAACCAACTCATGGAGCTATATTAACTGCCGTACATTCGATGCCGACGGCACACAAGCCATTTATGCATATTCATACAACAATACTTTTGATCCGTATAATCCGTCACAATACACTGGCGAACTCTTGGCGGAGAAGAACCAAGTCGTCTTTGGTATTCCGAGTTATGATTATACGGTGACAGTTTCAGCTAATCCCACCGATGGTGGCACTGTAAGCGGCGGTGGAGGGACTTATTATTATGGCCAGCCCATCACCCTGAGTGCTACACCAGCTGAAGGCTATGTGTTCAACAGTTGGACGAAGAACGGGACTGCGGTTTCTTATTTGTCCACAGCCCAAGTTTCGGTGACGGAGACCGCTGAATATGTTGCGAATTTTGAACAGGTTGACGGTATTGTCATAGGTGATGCAATCTCCACCAATGCGTATCTCCCAATGTATTATTATTATTCCTTGACAGAGCAAATCTATACGGCGGAAGAAATGAACACTGATGCCTGTGAAATTTCCAGCGTGTCGTTCTTCAACACGGGTACTTCTAATATAACTCGCAAACTGAGTATTTATATGGTCAATACCGACAAGACCTCATTTGGAAGCACTTCCGACTGGATTCCCGTGACGGATACGAACTTGGTGTTCAACGGCAATGTTACCATGACCGCCCGTGGTTGGGTGACCCTCTATTTCAACACGCCATTTGCCTACGACGGCACGTCGAATGTCGCCTTGATTATAGACGACAATTCGAATAGTTACAACAGCTATACAAATTGTCGTACGTTCGGCACAGAGGTAAGCCAGGCCATTCGTATCTCCGGTTCGGGCACCAACTATGACCCGTATGCCCCTACGGGTTATTCAGGCATACTCATGTCGGTGAAGAACCAAGTCATCTTTGGCATTCCAAATTATGAATACACATTGACGATAACGGCTAATCCTGAAGAAGGTGGTACGGTGAGTGGTGCCCATGATGGTCTGTATTTCTATGGCCAGCCAGCGATTCTTACGGCTACACCTAACGAAGGTTATGTGTTCAACAATTGGTCAAAGAGCGGGACTGTGGTTTCTTATGTTTCCACAACCCAAGTTGCTGTGACTGGAAACGATGAATATGAAGCGAATTTCCAACAAATGGATGGTATATTGGTAGGCGATGCAGCTTCCACCAGTAATGTTCTTCCTACTTATTCTTATTATCCATACACGTTGTCACAACAAATTTATACTGCCGACGAGATGGGTGGAGCAGCAACTGAAATCACTAGCATCTCGTTCTTTAACACGGGCAGTAGTAATGTAACACGTAATTTGTCGATTTACATGGTTCATACCAACAAGACGGCGTTTGGGAGCACTTCCGACTGGATTACGGCCACGGAAGCGGATCGTGTGTTCAATGGGAATGTCACAATTGGAGCAAAGGGTTGGACGACCATTGTCTTTAACAACGCGTTCCAATACAACGGCACTTCAAACCTTGCCCTGATTGTGGATGATAATTCAAACAATTGGTCAAGTAGTATCAGTTGCCGTACATTCGATACAGATACACGACAAGCCCTTTATGTAGTAGGATATGAAACCAACTTTGACCCGACCCATCCATCTGGTAATACAGGTTCACTCATGACGATGAAGAACCAAATCGTTTTCCATCGTTCCAGTATGATTACGGTTACGGCCAATCCTACGGGAGGTGGTTCGGTGAGCGGTTCTGGAAGTTATTTCTATGGTGCGACTTGCACCGTGACAGCCTCGCCTAATCCTGGCTATTACTTCTTGAATTGGACTGTCGACAACGTTGTGGTTTCATACGATGCGGCCTATACCTTCACCGTCAATGGTGATACGGATTTGGTGGCCAATTTTGTTGCAGGATGGTCGACGTGCACGATTACCTTCGACTTGTATGATTCTTACAGTAACGGATGGAGTGGCAATTACTTGGTCGTTGACTATGGCGATGGCAGTCCGGAACAGCTTACCCTGCCAAGCGGTTCATCAATTTCCTATTCTCGTACAATAGCTACCGGAAGCAATATTACATTGTCATGGATTTCGGGATCGAACACATACCAATGTTCCTTTGACGTCAAGTTTGAAAACGGTGTTCCGATTTATCATGGCGCAAATCTTAGTTCCAGTTTCCAACAAGAACTCACCATCAATTGTGCGGTTTCCACAGCGCCTCATACCATTACCGCAGATGTTGTTCCTGAAGAAGGTGGTACTGTAGAAGGTACAGGTACTTACGATGGTGGCACGATCATCACCCTGACAGCTACTCCTAATGACGGTTATGCCTTCTGCTATTGGGCTGAAAACGGGACGACAGTGTCAACGGATGCCAGTTATACCTTCACGGTTACTGCCGACCGTGATTTGGTGGCCCGTTTCTCCCTGCCTATCAATGTTTCCGTTACAAACAATATAGCTGAAGGAGGAACAACAACAGGAGACGGCGTGTATTACTACGGCAATACCTGCACCTTGACCGCCACTCCCAACGAAGGCTACTTGTTCTTGAACTGGAGCAAGAACGGCGAAGTGGTCAGTTGCAATTCGACCTACAGTTTCACCGTGACAGAAGACGCCGACTTTGAAGCGGTCTTCATGCTCCTTGAAGGTACGCTCATCGGTTCGGGCGAGGCAACAGGCGGCGCTTTGCCAAGTACTTCATATTACTGCTATACCTTGTCACAACAGATTTATACGCCTAATGAGATTGGGTCGGCAGGAAACATCACTTCTATTTCTTACTATAATGCAGGATACACCAAAACTCGCAATTACACTATCTACATGGTGCATACCGATAAGTCTACTTTCAGCAACAACTACGACTGGATTACGGTTTCGGAAGCCGACCTCGTATACAGCGGTAGCGTGACCATGACGAAGGGCTATTGGAACACCATCACCCTCGACACACCGTTTACTTACAACGGGACTTCCAATCTTGCCATCATCATCGACGACAATACTGGAAGTTGGACGAGCAATAGTATGACTTGTCGTGTGTATAATGCTAACGGTAATCAGGCCATCTACACTTATAGTGATGGCACCAATTACGACCCGTACAATCCTTCAGGATATTATGGTACACGTCAAACTGTGAAGAACCAAATCATCTTGGATTTCGATGAAGGTGGAACCCAATCCGTTGAATTGGCCCAAGGCTGGAACTGGTTCTCGAGCTATTTGGAAATCACTCTGGATGACCTCAAAGCAGCCCTCGTGGCCGCTTTGCCAGGCACCAGCATCACCATCAAATCTCAGAGCAACGGCAGCACTTCCTACAACGGCAACACGTGGAGAGGTGCTTTGACCACGTTGGATGTGTCCCAGATGTACATGATAAAGGTTAATACAAACTGTGAGATTACGTTAACAGGTATGCCCATTAATCCAGCCGAGCACCCCGTCACCATCTCTCATGGTGTCAACTGGATTGCTTTCCCGCTCAGCCAGAGTATGACCCTCAGCAATGCCTTTGCCGGGTTTGCTGTCAGTGGTGACAAGGTGAAATCCCAGACGACCACGGGCAACTATAATGGCTCGTTATGGAGACCAAGTTTCTCCCTTGAGCCAGGAAAGGGTTACATGTACATTTCAAATGTTCACGGGATTAGATACTTTATTTTCCCGACGAATAGTAAGAAGAAGTAGTATTAAAGAAAACGAAAAGATTAGCAATAACCCTGAAAATGAAAGCCGACGTCAAGCATTTTGGTGTCGGCTTTTTCTTATTCCAACGGTTTTCGTATTTTTGCGCTCGTAAATTGAAATGATATGGCCAAAAAGAAAAAAATAGAAAATAAACTCAGCACGTTCACCAGTGTCATCCTCGGCATTTTCGCCGACCAGCCTTTCCGTCCGAAAAACTACAAACAAGTCTGTAAGATTATGGGCATCAAGGACCAGGCGGGGAAGGATGTGGTCTATAACCTGCTCATCAAGTTGAAAGACGAAGGCTTGCTCAAGGAAGAGCGTCCCTATAGCTATGTAATGGGTCCTGAGGGCATGGCGCAGTTCGGGCCCAAGACGAAGTATGTGGAAGGTACGGTGGAGATGAAGTCGACGGGTAAGGCCTACGTGGTGCGCGACGACGGCGAAGGCGAGGACATCTTCATCGCGGCCCAAGACACCTATAAGGCCCTGCATGGCGACCGTGTGCGCGTGGCCATGTTCCCCAAGCGCAACAACAGCAAACCCGAAGGTGAAATTGTTGAAGTGTTGGAACGCAAACACACTGAGTTTGTGGGTGTGCTTACCATTTCGCATGGCTATGTCTTTGTCCGCCCCGATGTGGAATGGATGCCAGTGGACATCTTCATCCCGCGCGGCGACCTCAACGGTGCCAAGGACGGCATGAAGGTCATTGTTCACCTTGTTGATTGGCCCGACGGCTCAGGCAACCCCTTCGGAGAGATTGTTCGCGTGTTGGGCAAGTCTGGTGAGAACGATGTGGAGATGGAATCTATTTTGGCTGCACATGAATACCCGATAGAGTTTCCAGAAGAGGTTGAAAAAGAAGCAGAAAGGATTCCTGTCACCATTAGTAAAGACGAAATCAAGAAACGTCGTGACTTCCGCAAGGTGTTCACCATCACCATCGACCCGGCCGACGCCAAGGACTTTGACGATGCCATCAGCCTCCAAAAACTTTCCAATGGCCATTGGGAAGTGGGTGTCCACATCGCCGACGTGTCGCACTATGTGCAAAAAGGTTCTGCTATCGACAGGGAGGCCTTAGACCGTGGCACATCCGTCTACCTCGTCGACCGCACCATCCCCATGTTGCCCGAAAAACTCTGCAACAATGTCTGCTCGCTGCGTCCCAATGAGGAGAAACTGACATTCTCCGTGGTATTCGAGATGGACGACGAGGCCAAGATTTACGACCGTTGGATTGGCAAAACCATCATCAAGTCGTGCCGCCGCTATGCTTACGAGGAAGTGCAGACCATGATTGAAGGCGGTGAGGGCGACTACAAGGACGAAATCCTGACTTTCAACAGTTTGGCGACCAAACTCCGCGAGCAACGCATGGAAGCGGGCAGCATTAATTTCCATTCGGAAGAGGTGCGTTTCATCCTTGATGGGAACAAGAAACCCATCGACACCTACGTGCGCGTGCAGAACGAGTCGCACGAACTGATTGAGGACTTCATGCTGCTCGCCAACCGCACCGTGGCCGAGACCTTCGGCAAGCCGGAAAGTAAATGGAGCAACAACACCTTTGTCTACCGCGTCCACGATGAGCCTAACCCTGAGAAACTCAACAAGTTCATGTTGCTGATTTCGCGCTTGGGCTACACCATGGACCTCAGCAACCGCACGACTTTGGTGAATTCCTATAACAAACTCTTCGAAGACGTGGAAGGCAAGGGCGAGAAAAACCTCATCCAGACCGTTGCCCTGCGCACCATGGCCAAGGCCGTCTACAGCACCGACAACATCGGACACTACGGTTTGGCCTTCGATTATTACACCCATTTCACTTCACCCATCCGCCGCTATCCCGACCTGATGGTACACCGCTTGATTGAGAGGTATCTTATAGAAGGTCAAGGCTCTGTCAATAAGAAGGAATACGAGGAGATGTGTGTCCACGCCAGCGAGATGGAGAAGCAGGCCGAAGAAATGGAACGCCAGTCCATCAAATACAAGCAGGCTGAATACCTGCAAGACAGGATTGGGCAGGTGTTTGAGGGTTTGGTTTCGGGGGTCAGCAAGTGGGGCTTGTTTGTGGAATTGAAAGACAACAAATGCGAGGGCTTGGTGCGCTATGAAGACCTCCCTGGCGACTATTACTATTTGGACGACGACAACTTCCGTGTCATCGGGCAGGAGACAGGACGTATTATCCAACTTGGCGACGAGGTGCGCATCCGTGTGAAATCCGTCGACCTCTTCAAGCACAGGATGGACTTCGAAATGTTGGCCGACACACTGCCTAAGAAGTCAAAACAGAAAAAACGCCCGCATTAAACAAAAATATGTACTTTTGCGCCATCAATCAAAACGAATGATATGAAAAAGAAAATTAACGCATTGAAAGCGGCACTGTTTCTCTTGGCCATAGTGAGCTTAGTGGGCTGTAGGAAAAAGGAAGAAATCTCCGTTCTTGTGGATCATCTTTGGTTTCCAAAGGAAGCTGGTGTTCAGGATTTGGAAATCACGGCCAATTGCAAATGGACCATCAGCATCGACGATGATGCCGATTGGTACACGATTGACCCCATGTCGGGCAAAAATGACAAAAAAATCCTTATCACCGTGCAAGCATTAGGTGACCTCCCTTCAAGGACTTCTTCGTTCACCATTACTTCGGCCAAAGGCACAGTCCAGCAGCAGGTACGTGTTTCGCAAAATACCGACGAGCCCACTGAATTGGAAAGCATTACCGACATGATTTTCGGTGTAGCGAATGTGGCCCATTGGAATGTCGATTATTTTGGCGAAGTGATTGAAGAAAGCTACCGTAGGAAAGAATTCAACCCATACGACACCACTTCGGGCTATATCATGTATTTCTTCCAAGACTCCATCGGCATACAACAAGACAATGTCAACGGTGATTCCACGACGTATTATTCGTTCAAGTACGCCTTCGACCCTGATGCTCGTATCTTACACCTTGAGTTTGAAACAATTACCGATACTTCGGAAATCTATAATGCTCCTGTCCTTATAGCCACTGAAGAATTGTTCCGTTTTCAGCATGAGTATATGCCCATGCGTTGGGAAATCTCTGATATGAGGAAAATAGGCACGCTTCATCCTAATCAAAAGACAAGGATGATGAAACAGGCCACCAAGAAGAGAAAGC
>Ga0265299_10002329_pt1 | contig 19786 bp, 17 predicted proteins | sample AusTroGonzalo_MG_4_FD_193485 | JGI IMG/M metagenome (GOLD analysis project Ga0265299, IMG submission 193485) | Bovine rumen microbial communities from tropical cattle in Woodstock, Queensland, Australia - Gonzalo_02 | ecosystem: Host-associated > Mammals > Digestive system > Stomach > Rumen ... | reverse complement strand
CGGAAAGCAATCCTTATCTGATTGAAACGGCTGAGAATCTGGCTTTCCTCGCCTATATGGTTAACACAGGTTTCGAGACGAAAGGCCTGCATTTCGAACTGACCACCGATATCGACTTGAACGGCAGCGAAGACCTGCCCTGGGCACCCATTGGGCTGGGGAACTCCTACTTTTATGAAGACGGTTGCGAGAGAGTGCCCGATCCCTATTATGTTCCCAACAACAGTTTCAGGGGTCATTTCGATGGCGGAAGTCATAAAATCTACAATATCTTCACCCAAGGTGTTTCTGTAGCCGGATTGTTTGGATCGGTAGACACCCCAGGCATCATCGAAAATGTCAGTGTTGAAAGCGGTTTCATTCAGAATGCCTCATACGGCGGTGGCATCGTTGGAAAATGCAATCCAGGTGTTGTCATTTCAAACTGCTCGAACGGCGTTAACATCTCAGGCGATTACGTTGGCGGCATTTTAGGCTACGGAAATGGCAAAGTGTACCGATGCTTCAACTCAGGCTCTGTCAAAGGCAATATGGCCAGCGGCGGCATTGCAGGCATGATGGCTAAAGAAATCACAGAATGCTTCAATACGGGAAAGATATCTGCCAATAGCGGCGGCTGCGGAGGTATCCTCGGACTCACCACAAGGGAGGTAAACATCGAAAACTGCTACAATTTGGGGCGACTCGTTGGAAACGCGCAAAATACAGGTGGCATCGGCGGCTTTGTCATCAAGGGAACAGTGAAAAACTGCTACAACGCTGGCAACATTGCCAACAGCGAGGGTGAGGCCGGCGGAATTCTCGGATCCAACTTCAACGGCACAACTGACAACATCTACTACCTCAACACCTGCGGCAGTGAAGGCATCGGGGAGGCCACGAGCGATGTTGAGATGCGCGAAGAGTCTTTCGTGGTCGTCCTGAACAAAGACACAAATGTCTGGGGCTTTGATATTAACAATGTCAACGAAGGTTATCCCCTCCTTGAGAGCTTCCACTTGTCCACTTCCGAAACGATGGCCGCGACGATGAACGTCTACCCCAACCCCGCTCGGAGCAGCTTCACCGTAGAAGGCAAGGGCCTGCTGACCGTCACCAATCTGCTCGGCCAGAAAGTCATGGAGACGACGATTGAGAAACAGCGAATCATCACACTGCCCGAAGGCCTATATCTCTTGCGACTGACAGACGGTAATGCCTCTGCGACGAGAAAAGTGGTGATTTATTAAAACCATGCCTATCGAACGAAAAGACTGTAATTCTTCATATATTAACGATTTGATTTGATTGGTTCGTAGAGACGGTGCATGCACCGTCTCTACTGTTTTGTCCCTAAATATCGATTTCGGAATTATTCCGTTTAAATAGGAAAATTATCAATTAAAACGGAATAAAATAAGATGAAATGGATTTCGTTTCAAAAAAGTGAAAATTCTTTCTTTTTGGCACACAATGGCTTAAACCACATGACGAAAATAATTGAAAAAATAGCTTGACAAAATTTTTCCATGTCGTATATTTGCATTGTGAAACATCAAAAATACGAATTAAAACGGAACATTTTCAATTAAAACAAATAATAAAATCGGGGTTTAGGCCAATAAAATGACAACATGAAACATTTTTGACAGTAAGTGCTTTTTCTCATAATGATTTGATTTTAGTTGGTTCTTATTGGGGCGGTGTGAGAGCCGCCCCAATATGAAGAAGACGAAGACGAAATTACAAACCCTTAAATAACAAAAGCTATGAAGACAAAACTTTACACCATTATTATTTCCGGCCTGCTGATGGCCGCCTACATCACGAGTTACGGACAGGAAATCGTCAGCGAGTTCACGCTTCAAAACGGAAAACTGTTTTCGGATACCGACATCATCGAATGCTCCGATGGTTCCCTTCTGACGGGTATTTCTTTCTATAGTAGCGATTACGAAGAACATGGATTTCTAATCTGCAAAACCACGACAGAAGGCCAACTGATAGACTCGGTACAATTCGATTACGGATGGAACCTCTGGGGCATTAACGGGGAGACCGATAGCTTTGTCGTCCCGAGTTACCTTTGGGATGAAGTCGACAGCACACTCAGCTTCAGAATGACCTTTATTGATGCTGACCTCAATGTGACCAACGAGATTTTGGTGCCTATCATGGTCGGTGTAGACTACGATTCAAATCCATGGGCATTAGAAGACGCCATCCTTGACCCTCATGACAATTTCATCCTTACTTATTGGACAGACTTCGAAATCATTGACTATTGGGCAAACGGAGGCATGTTCCACCTCGTGCGCATCGGCCTCGACGGCACCATCATCACCGAAAATGAAACCGACGAGTTGCTCCCTTCCAACTGGTCAAACATGCATCCATCCGATACTGCTTTGGCCTATTGGGATCAGAGTTTCAGGGTCTTCGACGAAGCACCTTTATGTTACTACAAATTGGGCGGTTACATCGGAACCAATGACAGCCATCCCTGGCCTCTTTACATCTACTTCTTTGACGAAGACCTCAACCTAACCAACACCATCGTGTACGATTATGTGGCGGAAGACACTTATTATGATTGGGTCGGAGACGAACACCTCATCCTTTTCGAAAAGAGCACCTTCAAAGAAACCTACCTCATGGCCGCACAAATCCACTATCCCGACAACCGATTTGAGACCTCGTTGGTCAAGTACGACATGGACCACAATGTTTTGGCCACAGCCAGATTGGAGTCTTCTTCACCTATTGGGTATGGAAATCCCATCGAGACCGTAGTGACTGACGACAACACCATATTCCATGCATATAACACTATGCCATATAGTTACAGCCAAGCGGTCGGGCTGGCATGTTTGGACAACGACTTGAATATCCTATGGAACATCGTTTTACCCGGAGGACAATACAACTTCGCCTACGGCAAGTGTGTAAAAGTGCTGCAGAACGGCGATGTGGCCATAGCTTTTGCCACCACTTATGGATACAGCGGCAACGAGCTCCATTTGTTCATCATCCACGATGGCTACGACGTCGCCCCAGAAACGGCGATGACAGAACGACCCTTCACCTTCTCCCCCAACCCCGTGAAAGACCAGCTAAGCCTCCGCTTCGATGACGGCTCCAAGCCTGAGAGCGTTGAACTTTATGATCTTGCAGGCCGTTTGGTCGGCACCAAGCCAAACGGTCTGGAAAGCATCGACATGAGCGCGATGCCCTCCGGGGTCTACGTGTTGCGCATCACCATGAAAGACGGAGCAAGCTATCGCGAAAAGATATTAAAAGAGTAAAGTAAAGGCTTGAATGCTCCGATGGCTCACTTCTGACGGATATTTCTTTCTAAAGTAATGATTACGAAGAATAAGTTCAGTGTTAGAAATAACTATTAAAACCAGGAATAATTTATGACAAAGATAAAAGAAACAATAAAAGACAAGAAAGATTTCATTCTTTTGTGTGTAACGATTATACTTATTGCCGGATGGTTTTGTGTATCGAAAATATTTGATTTTTTTACAAGCCTATCATGGACTGCATGGATGAAGAGGCTGTCCGCAAAGCCATCGAGAAGGACCGCCAATGCGTGAACAATGCGCAGTATGGCAGCAGGTTAGCGAGTCGGCGTTTAAGCGTTTTTTTCATAATAATTTGGTTTTAGTTGATTTGATAGAGACGGTGCAGGCACCGTCTCTATTTTTTCCTGCCCCAAATCAATTCGTCTTGAATCTGTACTGTACCTCTTTCAGTTCTGCGTTGGCCTTTGTGATTTTGTTCTTCAAATTTTCTTTGTAATTGGCAACTTTGGCGGCCATTTGCGTATCGCCAAGAGCCAGCATCTCGGCAGCAAGGATAGCAGCATTGAGGGCTCCATTCACGCCTACCGTAGCCACAGGAATGCCAGGAGGCATTTGGATAATGGATAACATCGCGTCAAGGCCGTCGAGCATACCTTTCACCGGCACGCCGATGACTGGCAAGGTGGTGTTGGCGGCAATCACGCCCGGCAAGGCGGCGGCCATGCCCGCAGCGGCGATAATCACTTTAATGCCACGGCCTTGGGCTTCGCGGGCAAATTGTTCCACTTCTTGGGGTGTACGGTGCGCGCTGAGGGCGTTCATCTCAAAGGGGATTTCCATCTCGTCGAAGAACTGCGCGGCTTTTTCTAAAACGGGAAGGTCGGAGGTGCTTCCCATGATGATGCTTACAATTGGAGTCATAACTATCTGTTTTTTATCACAAAACCGTCAAAACTTGCAAAACCTTTTTTGTTGCATGGGAAAGTCTCCAACCGGCTCCTTTCCGGCGGCGAGGCGGTTGCCGAGCCGCATCTGTTCAATATGGAAGTTTTGCATTGTTTTGAGAGTTTTGTGATTAATTACTTCCGCAAAAGTAGTTTTTTTCTCAATGCGCTTGACCCAAACGAAGCATTTTGTATATTTGTGTCGCCTTAACCAAAGGGCAAGAACACATCAATCCTTTGAAAATGAAAACAGTAAAAGTTTTAAACAAGGAATTTGGGCTGTATATCCCCCAAGCAAAAATCGAAGCTAGCATCCAAAACGTGGCCGACCAAATCAACCGCGACTTGGAAGACTTGAATCCGCTGTTTCTCGTCGTGCTCAACGGCGCCTTCATGTTCGCCTCTGAATTGTTCAAGCGGCTGACGATTCCATGCGAAATCAGTTTTGTCAAGCTGTCGTCATACGCTGGCACGGAGACCACCAACGTCGTCCGCGAGCTCATCGGATTAGACCATCCTTTGAACGGTCGCCATGTGGTCATTGTGGAGGACATCGTCGACACAGGCCACACTTTGCGCTACACCACCCAGAAGCTCCGTGACTTGAAGGCCGCCGACGTGCGCATCGCCACGCTGTTCTTCAAGCCCGACAACTTCCAATACACCTACCCCATCGACTACAAAGGCATGGACATCGGCAACGAGTTCATTGTGGGGTATGGGCTTGATTATGACCAACAGGGGAGAAATTTACCAGACATTTACAAAATCATCGAATAAAAATGCTGAATTCAGAATGATGAATGCTGAATGAGGGGCAAAGCCCAGCATCGCATTGCGACATTGACTACGTCGAATCTCCGATTTCAGCATTCATAATTCAGCATTCATAATTAAACAATAACACTATGCTAAACATCATCCTATTTGGCCCTCCAGGGGCAGGCAAAGGAACACAATCACAGTTCCTGCGCGAGAAATACAACCTGACCTACATCTCCACTGGTGAAATCCTGCGCGAGGAAATCGCCGCCGAGAGTGAATTAGGTTTGCAGGTCAAGGAAATCATCAGCCAAGGCAACCTCGTCTCCGACGAAATCGTGGCCAAGATCATCGAGAAGAAACTTTCCGAGAACATGGACTCGGCAGGCTTCCTTTTCGACGGCTATCCGCGCACGGTGCGTCAAGCCGAAATCTTGGACGAGATGATGGAAAAATTCGGCATGTCGCTGACAGGCGTGTTAAGTCTTGAAGTGCCCGAGGAGCTCCTCATTGAGCGCATGTTGGAACGCGGCAAGACCAGTGGTCGCGCCGACGACAACCTCGACTCCATCAAGCACCGCTTTGTGGAATATGAGGCCAAGACGCGCCCTGTGCTCGACTTCTACGAGGGCAAGAACAACCTGCACGCGGTGAACGGTGTGGGCGAAATCCCGCAAATCTTCGAGAACCTCTGCACGGTGATTGAAACACTGTAGTAGTTTTTCGAACACGGATTACACGGATATCACGGAGAGATTACTTTCGATACACTTTGCTCGGGTTTGTCTTGTGCTTCCTCGAAATGACGCGAAGCGGCAATCCGAAAAATCCGTATAATCCGTGTTCGAAATAATTAGTGTTCCCAGCGGACCTCATGTTTCAGGATGGACGGCGGATTGCCGCCAATCACTTGATTTTCACCTGCGAAGGATGATTTCAACAGTGTTCCTGCTGCCACGACCGTGTTGTCAGGCACCTCGGCACCTTTCAGCAATACACATTTGCACCCAATCCAGACATGGTTGCCCACGATGATGGGCTTGTCGGGATTGATGCGTTCGTTTTCTTTATTGTACAGAGGGTGCTCGTCGGTGTCCATGACGAGGATGTCCCAGCTCAGCAGACAGTCGTCGCCAAAACGGATTTCCTTGGCACAGACGATGGTGCTTTCCGCTGTCATGTTGAAATCTGCACCGAGTTTCAAGTCACCACGCACCGAAAGTTTGGAGCCATGCCCGATGCTCGCCTTCCCGCCAAAGCTCACCGTGCCGCTTACCTGCCAAATGCCGCGTGAACGCTTGCGATCGTAATGTCCCACATCACCGAAGCCAATCTTCACCATTGCCCTTTCCACCTTCTCGGGGAGCTCCACTTTGCCGTGCAGTTCGCGCAAATAAGTGCGATGCGACACCACGACAGGCAGCTTCAAGGCTGTCTTCAACGGAAAATAATGGAAATTGAAGCGTAGCGTCTTCGGTATGGAACAGATGATATTGAAGAAATCGAAAGCGGTCATGAGCATCGTTTTGAATGGGCAAAAATAGGAATAATTAACATATAATTACCACGAATTATTCACGAATTTCTCATCAACAATTACTGGACTATTTGCGGCTGACACTATTCCATTTACATTATTAAAATGGAAAATTTTCAATTAAAATTAAAAAATTTGTGTTTGAATTGAAAAAAGTTTTATTTTTGTACCGAACAAACACTAAAAACTACCGCCATGAAACAGATTTCTTTACTACTAACGCTAGTCGTCATGAGCTTAAGCTTTACAGCTACAGCACAAAACAAGACCGTTATTTACGGCAGCCTGGGTGTAAGCAACGTGAACATCGGCATCGTCAACATGCGGAATGGCACAAGCAGCAATGCCAAGGGACACTATGCACTGTCACTGTATGACCGCACGAAAGATATCAAACTTTACTACTCCTGCATCGGATATCAAGACACCATCGTGAGCCTCACGCCGAAACAATTGCAACGCGACTCCATCAACATCAGCTTCAGGATGCGCCCTAAAAGCTACGCATTGAATGAAGTGACCGTAAGCGAAAATAAGCCCGAGATTGCCTACCACGAGAAAATGGTTAGCCTTGAGACATTCGAAATCAACGAGATGGGCATTTACTTGATTGCCTATCGCAATAGCGGCAATGCCCTGCTCCACCTCTCGTTTGACCTCGACACCTTGTCAGTTCTTCCTATTGCAAGGAAATACAACAGGCTTTACAAGGACGTGTTCGGCCAAATCCATCTGATGAGCTACGATTCAACCTACCAGATCGGGCACCGACGCTATCGCGACACCTATATGGATGCAGAACTCTTTTACGGCATGAGCATCAATGAGTTCTATTATATCATGGGTGACAATGCCGCAGTGACCGACAGCGTCTTTGTCATTGCCACATATTACGGTTCCGCATGTTCGGGACAAGAATTATACTACCATTATTTCAAGCGAGGCAATCCCAACGGCCATCTTTTGGAGTACATCTTCGACCAAGAAAGTCTGGACTATTGTGCAAATACACAAAAATTCGGTGAACTTGAAGGATTGGGCGGAAGAAGGTTCCTTCCCTCTAAAGATTACTACTCCCATTTTGTAATGCGTCCGCGTGTTGACATCCGAAAGTGGACACTGGATCTTAAACCGATTTATGACCCTCTTTTTTCCATAGGCGACTCCTTGGTCTTGTTCAACTTCGAGGCCGACAAGAACGAGTATTTCGACAAGAACGCACAAATGATTGGGGAGACACCCATAAAATTCCACCGCTTCCTGAACTGGAACGGGAAATGGCTCATAAAAGACAATTGGAAAAAGCAGGTATTGGTAGATAGGGTCAGAAAAGAGTTCTACGCAGTTTTTGAAGATGATGGCGTGATGAGCATCTCGAAAATCGACCTCAAAACGGGGCAGATCCAAGTTGTGGCAAGGCTGACAGACTTCCATTTCGTGCAACTCCCCACGGTGAATGATGGCATACTGTATTTCATGTATCACACCGGCTCCACCCATAGCAAGGCACTTTATCGGATGAGGATTGCTTGACCCCAAAACTCTCAAGCCATGAAAAAGGCTATCTTATTTTTATTGCTTCTCGGCATTGTTTCCGTATTTCAAGCCACTGCCCAAGAACGGCAAATCGTTCAAGGCTACTGCAAAGATGAGAACGACAAAGCTTTATGAATTTTGACTAATTTTGCGGCGATGAAACAACGGGGTTTGCTCATAGGATGGTTTGTTTTGCTGGCTTTAGTCGCCTGCCACAACCGTGTAGAGACACGCCATGGCATGTCTCTACAAGACACCCTATCACCCGAATTGCTGTTCATCGACAGCCTATTGTGGCACCAGCCCGACAGTGCCATGATGCACCTTGGGCATTATTTCAAGCCCAATGGCGACAACGTTTCCACCATCGCTACAAGAACGGAATACAACCGTCGTTACGCATACCTATTACTGGCCGAACTACTGTTCAAAAACAACTATCCCCAAACCTGTCGGGAGAACCTGCTGCGATCGGTGGATTATTTTGATTCGCTATTGGTGGCGAATGACGCGGACACACGCGATGTGTCCCTACCGTTTTTGGCCGCCCGTGCCCATTACATAAACGGCGTGGGCTATTACGAACAGGACATCGTGATAGACGCCTATACTGAATACATCTGCGCCTTGGACATTATGGAAAACCATTTTCCAGTTGTAGAGACGGTGTGCACACCGTCTCTACCAATACCACATATTCCCCGTTTCATGATGCTGACCTATTGCCGCCTCGGCAGCCTGTTTTCCGACCAATACATGCAGGAACCCGCCATCTACTGTTTCAAAAAGGCACTCGCTTTCAAGAGATCAGAACCACTATTGCCAGACGATCATTCCAATTTGTTGTATTGGGTGGGGTTGCAATACGACAAACTACAACAATGGGACAGTGCGCTATATTATTATAATGAAGCCCTACAACAGCTGCAAGATACTAACAATATAATTTTCAGTACTTTAATATCAAACAAAGCCAATCTCAACTACAGGTCGGGTAAGGGCCTTGAACCCGCCGTGAGCGACTTGAAACGCGTTGCGGCACAAAGCACTCCAAAAGAAAGACCCTATCATTTCTTTCTCATCGGACAAATTTATTATACCGAAAAACAATACGACTCGGCTTTGGTGTACCTAATGCCAACCTTTGAACAAAGCAAAGACATCGAAACCAAAAGCCTGACGGCCAGATATTTGCACGACATTTTCCAAAGTCAAGGCGACACGCTAATGGCAGCGCAATACGCAGTCTATCTTGCGGAGCACACGGATCAGGAAAGGGTAAAGATGGCACAGGTTTCACAACTCAACGAACTGTTCCAGAATTACTTGCATAAGAAGCAAGAAGCCGTTTCGCTCCGTGAACGGCAGAAAACCATCAGGACAACACTGGCCGTAGTGTTGTCTTTGGCCGTATTGATGATTGCTCCCATCATCTTAATACGACGCAAAAGCAGAAAACGCATTGCGGCGCACGAGGCCGAGACGCAACAGCGATTGAACGAGATCACGAAACGCCACGATGAAGCCGAACGCGAACTGCAAACGAAAGTGAAACAGGCCGCACAACACACGCAAGAGGTGTTGCAACAGCGGGTAATGACCATTTATCGTTCGGGGAATGATAACCGTTTGAAGCAGATCTTGGCAGAGTTTGAAGCCGTCTATCCCAAAGCTATGCCAGCATTGGCCGCTGCATATCCCGAATTGAGCGATACCGAGCGGCATATCGCCGTACTCAACTACCTCCGTTTCCGCTCAAAGGAAGAGGCCGAACTGATGGGCTTCACCGAATACACGACCTTGAAATATCGCTCCAACCTAAAGAAAAAGGCTGGCTCCAACCCGATTGAAGCCCTGTTTGAGGCTGGAAAAATCTGAATAGTTTTTCCTGCAAGACATTGATTTTCAGCACCAACTTCAAGAAAAAATCTGAATCCAGCTTTGAGGCTTGGGTTTTTGATGGGTTTCCGTTATAGTTTTGCATCATTCAAAACCCGGACCTATGAAAACGAAAAGAGTCTTCACCTTGCTCGCGTTCCTCCTAATGGGAATCACAATCACCGCCCAGGAGCGTTCCATCGTTCAAGGCTACTGCAAAGATGAAAACGGTAAAGCCATCGAGAATGTGAGTGTTTACGCCCATGACTCGCTGCTCGTTTCGGTCACCGACGAACAAGGCCGATTCACCTACGGCTATGCCAAAGCGGGCGAGAAACTCCGTTTTGCCCACATGGTCTTCGAGCCGACCTATTACACCATCAAAGAGAAAGACATCAACGGCAAGAACCTGACAGTCAGGATGAAAACACGAAGCCATGAACTGCTCGAGGTGGAAATAACCGCCAATGCGCCTCACATCGCTTTCGACAATCCCGTGATGACCGTTCTTGACTACACCATCCGCGAAGACGGCATCTATATGATTGTCTATCGCCGCCGCCATTCCGCCTTGCTCCACCTCTCTTTCGACATGGACACGCTGCACGAATTGCCGATTTCTTCGCGTTACAAATACCTCACAAAGGACGCTTTCGGCGACATCTACGCCATCAACGACTACCAAGCCAGCTTAGTAGGATTCATCGAGTATGGCAACGGAAGAAAAGGTCAGATGAATTTCTACCATTCCATGCCGCGCAAGACTTTCTACGACAAGTTCTCCACCATCGTGGCCGCCTCCGACAGCGTTTTCATCACAGGACGCTACTTCAATTACAACAAGGAGATGGCCTATTACTGCAACATCCTGAGCAGCGACAAGGAGCCTTACCTGCTCCATTACATCGTGGACGAGGAAGGCCGCGACGACATTTGGCTGCTAACGCATACGAGAGGTGGTATTGGTGCCAACTTCTGGGTTGCCGATCCTATTTATAACCCGATTTACGCCATCGACAACAAGTTCTACCTCTTCGCCTACACCGACCATGAGACCCTTATCTTCGATAACATGGGCAACGAACTGGAACGCTATCCGCTCACCTTCCACGAATACCGCAAATGGAACGGCAAGATGGAGCCCGACCGCCGCTGGAAACAGAGAATGATGTACGATGCAGCGCGAAAGGAGTTCTACACCTTCTTCGTCAATGACGGCATCTACACCCTCAAGCGCATCGACCTGAAGACCGGCACCGCCTCCGCCGTCATGGACCTCAGCGGCTATCCCTTCGCGGAAAACATGAGGATTCACGACGGAGTGCTGTATTTCATCTATCCGACAGGCGTCAATCGGCGGAAGGCGTTGTATCGGGTGAAGATAGAATGAAAAAATGATATCTGAGTGTGTTTTGTCGTAAAAATGTTGTATTTTTGCGACAAAATTACATCTATTATGGATATTCAATCTATTGAAAACAAAATACTTAAAAGCATCAAAAAATGCGGGAGGGGTACGGCAATTTTTTCCTCGGATTTTGTGCGTTTTGGAGAGCAAAAAACCATCAACAAGGTTTTGGAAAGAATGGCCAAGGAAGGCATCCTTCTTCGTATCAGCAGGGGCGTTTATTTCTACCCCAAAATTGATAAGAAATTAGGAATAGGCGTATTGTATCCTACTTTGGAAACCATCGCCGAAGCCATTGCCAAACGCGACAAAGCCCGGATTGTGCCGACAGGGCTTTATGCGCTCAACAGGCTTGGTTTTTCCACCCAAATTCCTTTGAACATCCAATATTTGACCGATGGAAGCAACCGCAAACTTTCCCTATACAACGGCGCAACCATCGAATTTAAGCATACTGCGCCTAAAAACTTGGCTTTTAATTCCTACTTGGCCATGCTGCTCACTTTTGCTTTCAAGAGTTTAGGAAAAGACAATATCACCGACGAGGTTCTTGCCCACACCAAAAAAATGTTGGCGAAAGACACGAGCCAAAGTGTGAAACAAGATTACAAACTGATGCCTGCTTGGGTGTCATCAATCCTTAAATCGCTCTATGAAAAATGACTTTTTCACCATGGCCGTTGCCGAACAGCGGCTCATTATGGAACAAACTGCCATCCGTCTGTCGTTACCCATGCAAGCCGTCGAGAAGGACTTGTGGGTTACGGCCATACTTCAAATCATGTTTGGACTTCCCTGTGCCGCAAGCCTTGTCTTCAAAGGCGGCACTTCCCTCAGTAAAGTTTGGGGGCTAATCAATCGCTTTTCTGAGGACATAGATTTGGCCATAGACCGAAACCTGTTCAATCTTGACGGTGATTTGACAAAGAAAGGCGTCAAAAAACTGCGCAAGGCATCATCGGTTTTCGTTAGAGAAGAACTCTGTCATCAGTTACAAAATGCCGTCAACAACACCCCACTTAAAGACCTGTGCCAGATTGAAGCACAACCCGATGGCGAAGGCGAGTCAACCTATCCCGAACCTCGAATTATTTTTGTGCGATACCAATCCATTTTCGATGACAAATTGGATTACATAGCACCCATTATCAAAATAGAGGCAGGTGCGCGTTCTTTGCTCGAACCAGCTGAAAACAGAAAGATAAACAGCATGATTGAGAATGCAATGCCTACCATTTCCTCAAAGATTTCAGATGCTTTTATCAAAACTGCTGTGGCCGAAAAGACTTTCTTGGAAAAAGCCTTTCTCTTACACGAACTGTTTTCTGTTAACAATTCAGTAGAAGCCCGTCGACGCTCGCGCCACATCTATGACCTTCACATGATGATGCGAAATGGCATTACGGAAAAAGCCATTCAAGACAATGCGTTGTGGGAAACCATCAGCCATCATCGCTCCACATTGACCAGTATGCAAGGAGTTGACTATACGCCTGATATTCGCGACCGTATCCAACTCGTTCCGCCCAAAGAATGTAGAGAAAATTGGCAAGTCGATTACGAGTTGATGACTGGTGCCATGATCTACGGCCCGCGCCCAACCTTCGCCGAACTGATGGACAGCATGAAAGAATTGGAGCAAAGATTCAGAAGCAGAAAATGCTAAAAAATCTCCCTCTCCCTGTAGTTTTTCCGCTTTTTTTGCGTCTAATAGGCAAACGATTCTGAACCATACTTCGACAAACTCAGTAACTATGAAAGAGAAAGAAACGGAATTTGCTGGCATCGTGAAGGCGCACAAAAACACCATCTATACCGTGTGCTACCTTTTCTCGAAGGACAACGACGAGGCCAACGACCTGTTCCAAGAAACGCTCATCAACCTTTGGCGGGGTTTCGACTCGTTCAAAGGGCAATGTGACGTGAAGACTTGGATTTGGCGCGTCAGCCTCAACACTTGCCTCACTTTCGAGCGCAAGAAGAAACGTAGTGTCGAGACGGTCCCGCTCAACATGGACATCAACCTCTTCACCGACACCGACGACGACACCCGGCAAATCCAGCAACTCTACCGCCGCATCAATAAACTCGGCATGGTGGACAGGGCTATTATCCTGCTTTGGCTCGAAAACATGAGTTACGAGGAAATCGGGCAAATCATCGGCATCTCTACAAAGAATGTCTCCGTCAAATTGGTCAGAATCAAGGAACAACTGAAGAAAATGTCAAACGACTAAAACGCAGAACCATGGAAAACAACGAATTGGAAGAAATGCGGGCGCAACTGGCCACTTTGAACGAAAAATTGGAGAACGAAAGTATCGTTGACGGAAAACACTTTAGTGAAGCCACAAAAAAACATGTGTCCGAATTGCAACGGAAACTGATGGGCAACATCATCATATATACTGCGTGGGCAGCCTACTGCTATTGGAAACTTGAGCTGGGAATATTTTTATTTTTTTGCTTGGGGAACCTCATTTTAAGCATTTACCTTTACCGTGTGGCTCGCAAAGGCAGTTCTGCCTCCATGCCTATGGCGGAATACGCGCGGCGAATCCGTATGGCCCTGAAAATCTACAAAAGGGTAAATATGCTCATGTGGGTCTTAACCGCTTTGCTTATACTGGCATGGGGGGCATACGTGCTCATCTTAAATTGGCCATCAAACCTAGAAATAGTGCTCCCCATCTTCTTTGTGTGTTGCTTTATTGCTCTCTTCATGTGGGTTTCCTACTACATCGGCTACGTTTGTGTGTCACCTGATGTCGAGCTTATGTTGGAGCAGGTGCTGGAGGATTTAGATAAAAACGATCAAGACGAATAGTAAATTGGAACGATTTTTGTAGTGTTTAAACCCATAATTGAACAGTTTAACCCTCAAAAATCACATTCTATGAAGAAAATTTACATCCTCTTGCTTTTTACAGCATTCGCATTCCAAAGCGCAGTGGCGCAAAACGACAACCTGAAGCATCCTTCCGCGGTTGCGAAAGAAGACGGATTCAGTTACCGTTCATTATTGAAACTGCTTGATATGGACAGCATCTATATCGGATCAAAGTTTGAAAGCGGCTACCATGATTGGCTCAGCATTTTGTATTCGCGGATGGGACGATACAAGGAAGCAAGACGCGAGGCCGAGGCTTGTGGGACGCAATTCATCGACAACATGAGATTCAAGCATAATTACAAAGATGCGAAAGCCATTCCTTTGTCGGAAATGATGGACAGCATCGTTGAGAACAACCGTGTCATTATGATGAATGAGATGCACTTCAATCCTCACAGTCGAGCTTTCGTAATCAGTTGGTTGGAGAAATGCTACCAAAACGGCTACCGCTATCTCGCTGCTGAAACTTTAAGGGCATCAGACTCGCTCCTGAATCAAAGACGCACTGTATTGAAAGGTGAGACTGGATGGTATAGCGACGAGCCTGTGTTTGGCGATCTGTTTAGGACAGCCCTCAACTTGGGTTATACGCTTGTGCCTTACGAAGGCTCCGGTTTTGGTGTTGACCGTGAAGTGAATCAGGCAAAAAATTTGGTTCAAAACATCCTTGACAAAGACCCCGAGGCAAAGTTCCTGCTTTTGGGTGGCTTCGGGCATGTCGCCGACCGAAACGGATGGTACGCGATGGGCAGATATTTCAAGGAACAATCGGGCATAGACCCGTTTACGATGAGCTGTATTTTCTTTGACGATGCTTACGGCGAAACCGACTCTTTGCAAACCGTTTATTATGACTTGATTGATGCCATGCCCAACCGTGAGCCTATCCTATTTTACGACACGGTGAAGCACATTTACCCTTGTACTTCGGGCATGGACGTCACCTGCTGCCTGCCGCGCACACATTTCATCGAGGACAACATCCCCGACTGGAAACTCTACAACGGCAAGGTGCTTTACGCTATCGACCGCCGCTTCATCAACAAAAACGGCTTCCCCGAAGGTTGCGTGAGCGCGTTCCTGAAATCGGAGGATGAGCAATGCGTCCCCGTCGACCAGTATATGTACGGCAAAGATGAAAAAGAGTTCAAACTGGCGCTTTACAAGGGCGAGTATCTACTGCGGTTTGATGATGGAAAGGAGTATCGGTATGCAACGGTGGAAGTGAAATAATCATTTAAGGTTTCATCATTTGGCGAAATTGCATCATCTTTCCAGGTAAAAGGACAATTATGTCAAGAGAGCAATTGAACATATTGGAGTTTCTGATTTGAGTTTGATGGATTTTGAGTAATTTTGCAGCCATGAAATTGTGTGTTTACATTGGAACTGTTTTGATGGCTGTGCTGATGGGGTGTGTGAGTTCACCGACCTCACCCAGGCCCTCGTCTGTAGGAGACGGGAAATCCTATCGGACGCTGGAGGGGATTGATAGTTTGATGTGGCAACAGCCAGACAGTGCGCTGAATATGATGATGGAGTTTGCGGCAAGCCCCGAGGCCGACAGCCTCAATGAGTTTGAGGCGCATTATTGCCAGGTGCTGATTGCGGAGCTGCTGTTTAAGAATGACTATGCACAGAGCAACCGCGAAGAGGTGCTGAAGGCGGTGGGGTATTTTGATTCGATTGTGGATTTGCATGGAGCGGATGCACGCGGTGCGTCCCTACCATTCCTGAATGCCCGCGGCCATTATATTAAAGGTGTGGGGTATTATGAGCAGGACAGCCTTATCGAGGCCTGCACCGAATACCTCTGCGCCTTGCGAACAATGGAAAACCATTTTGCCGAGAATGAATTGGTGGGCACGAAAGCGAATTTTATGGCCTTGACCTATAATAGGCTTGTGGAATTGTTTTCCGCCCAATACATGCAAGAACCTGCGATTTATTGCGGTAGGCAATCTTTGTCGTATGATAAAATAGCGCAGACTTCGCCCGATAGGATAGCCAATACATATTTTTTTATTGGGCAACAATATAACAAGTTAGAAGAGGAAGACAGTGCCGCGTATTACTATAAGATGGCATTGGAAACCAACCCCGATAGTAAGACTTCGCTTTACAGGGATGCTGTTTCCATGTTGGCGTTATGCGAATATAATGTCCATCACGATACATTGGCCTCATTGGACAGCCTGAAAAGGATGATGGTGCAAGCGTCAAATGAAATGGAAAGACTTAATCGATTTCTGCTCATTGGCAGCATTTATCGAGATATGGGGCAATATGACTCCGCAAAGGTTTATTTGGAACCTGTGTTAGAAAAACATGCGAAGGGAGCGAAAATCTCAGCAATTCTCTTACGCAACATCGCCTTAACAGAGGGAGATACACTGAAAGCCAACCAATATGCTCTCTTCCTTGCTGAAGAAGGTGCTACGACTGCCAACAATCAAGCGCGAGTTTCGACATTGAACGATATGTTCCAAACCTACTTGCAGGAAAAGCAAGAGGCCGCTTCGCTCCGTGAGCGGAGAAAGGCCGTGAGAGCAACACTTACCGTGGTGCTGCCTTTGGTTGTGGTGCTGGCGGCTGTGATGGTCATTCTGATGCGGCGCAGAAGCAAAAAACTCATGGCAGCACAAGCGGCCGAGGCGCAGCGGCAGTTGAACGAGGCTTCACAACAGCATGACGAGGAGCAACGCGAACTGCAAACCAAGGTGGAACAGGCCACACAACACACAAGGGAGATATTGCAGCAGCGCGTCGCGGACATCTATCAATCCAATAACAAGAACAGGTTGCAGCGCATCCTCGAAGCCGTTGACGACACTTATCCGCAGATTGTAGCAAGACTGAAGTCGGAGCACCCCGAATTGAACGAAACGGAGCGGCATATCCTCCTTTTGAGTTTCCTCCACTTCCGCATCAAGGAGGAGGCCGATTTGCTCGGATTGAGCGAAAACACGGTGGGAAAATACCGCTCCAACCTCGGAAAAACCCTCGGAAAAGACCCGATTTCCGACTGGGTTTGACAAGAAAAACTTGTAATAGGTTTTTTGTAATCTGTTGTATTTCTATTTGTTGTAAAAAATTTTTGCGACAAAAACTTGTAATGGCCCTCTGAACCTGAAAAAACAGCGATTTTTTGTTATAGTTTTGCAGAAAAGTTGTGCAAAACAAATCCATCATTAAAATCTAACGAATATGAAACACGTAAAAATTCTCGCCCTGCTGGCGTTCCTGATGATAGCTGGAAGTAATTTGCAAGCCCAGCTTCGCATTGATTGGCAACAATGTTATGGAGGATTAGGAATTGATGAACCAGCCAAATTTCTACCTAAAGACGATGGCTACATCATTTTGGGAGTCTCTGATTTAGGGAGCGGCATGATTGCTTGCGGTGACCAGGGCTCAACTGGGGCATGGGTCATAGAAATTGACGAGAATCATGAAATCGTCAATCAAGACTGTTTCCAAGGCTATCATGGCATCTTGAAAGCAAAGGACATGGACGGATACTATTTTTATGGGAAGAAGGTTTTCCCTTCAACTGGAAATTCAGGAATTTTGGCTGTTAGAACGGATGATAATCTCAATATCATTTGGGAACGCACTTTGGGCTGCGATGAACACTATTTCCCATACAGCGTTCATGGAGTTGTCACCGATGACGGCGGCATTGTTTGTACCACGGGCAAAGGTTTTTGGGCATGTGGAGATGCCAGTCAATTTTTTGGCAGTACAGATTTTTGGGTCGTAAAATTAGACAAAAATGGTGAATTGGAATGGGAAACGACTTTAGGAACAAGTGGAGATGAAATGGATGACAGAGTTGCTATTGCTGAAGATGGCGGTTTATATGTTTTTGGAGATGCGGCTAACCAATCGGGGAATGGTAATATAGAGAGTTGTGCCCGACCTGGAGGATATGCTGATGGAATACTCGTCAAGATGAATGCCAATGGCGAGGTGGAATGGAATCGTTGCAATGGAGGGGACAAGCATGATTCATTTTCCAATGTGATAGAACTACCCGACGGTTATTTGTTTGGAGGGCATTCTTCGTCATCGGACGGTGATCTTCAAGGCGCAGGGTATCATCCCGGGCATTGGTATGGTCAATCTTGGATGCCTTTGACTTCCGACATTTGGCTGCTGCGTACGGATTTGGATGGCAATGTGCTATGGAGCAAGTGCTATGGCGGCACGAAAGACGAACAGATTGTCAAAGTCTTTTTGAATGAGGATGGAGGCTTTACCGTTTTTGGAACCACCATGTCGTTGGATGGCGACTCCCAAAGTGCAAATAACCTTAAGCCTGCTTGGAATCTCGAAATTGGAAACAAGTTGTGGGTTTTCCGCACTGACAGCAACGGCAACCTGCTTGGGAAAGAGCCATAGGCACTCAAACAGAGTCTCATGAGTATCTTGCAGATGTTATTAAGCATAATGATAGAGAATACATGCTTCTTGCAGAGTGTGGAAGTTCGGGAGGCGAAATGCCTTGTGGCGACTATAACTGCACAAACGATACGGCCTATTTGATGAACTCTTATAGTAACTATTGGGTGCTTCATGTTACTGACACAGTGGATTACACCACCTTGCAGGTGCCGGAACGGCCACTACCAGAGGAAAGAGCGATATTTGTTTATCCCAATCCAGCGAAAGGCAAAGTTACGATAGAGGGTGTTGAGGCTGAGGAGGTTTGGGTTTATAATGCTTTGGGGCAGCTGGTGAAGAGGGTGCGGAACTCTAATGAGGTGAGCTTGGAGGGATTGGTGCAGGGCGTTTATTTGGTGAGAATTAGGGATAAGGAAGGGGGAAGCTTTATGGAGAAATTGGCGGTGAAGAGATAGGATTTTCGTGCTATCGTTATGCGTGCTAACGTGCTAACGGGATTACGACGACCTCACCCCGGCCCTCTCCTCCAGGAGAGGGAGATAGCCGGACGCGGGGGATGGGACGGATAGGACAAATAGGACTTAATAAGACTAATAAAAACCAATAAGACAATGAGAACAATAAGATTTTGCACCCTGCTTGCACTCCTGATGATGGCTGGTGGGGTTAAGATGCAGGCGCAAGAGTTTCAGCGGAGAGCCTCGTTGCGGGATCCTCTGTTTTTGGATACCACGTCTGTGGTTTTCCATGAGATTTATGATTTCTGGCAACGATATGAATATGCGTATTTTTTGGATTATGGGAAGATAAGCGACCCTAACTATAAGCCAATGAATTACGACTTTTGGACTGATTTCGAAAAAGAGGACTATGGGAACCCCAATTCCATCATCCAGTGCAATTTGCTGCCGTTTTATACATACGAAGAGTATTTTATGGGGGTTGCAAAACGCAATGACACCTTATATGAACTCCAAACTGCGTTTTTTGATGACTTCCCAAGCCCAAAACAGTTGTTGGGGATTTTTACCATTCCACTGATAAGAACAAGCGATGGATTCAAGTTGGTCAATAAGCTGACCATCAATAAAAGCTATTTCTGTAAGAAACAAATCGGGTGGATTACCTACT
>Ga0265299_10002327_pt1 | contig 19796 bp, 17 predicted proteins | sample AusTroGonzalo_MG_4_FD_193485 | JGI IMG/M metagenome (GOLD analysis project Ga0265299, IMG submission 193485) | Bovine rumen microbial communities from tropical cattle in Woodstock, Queensland, Australia - Gonzalo_02 | ecosystem: Host-associated > Mammals > Digestive system > Stomach > Rumen ... | reverse complement strand
GCGACTCCATATACGCTATGATTTCCTTAGCAGTCATTTTATCGGGATAGTCCTATTTAGTGGCGTCAAAGTTACAACATTTTTCGTAAATCTCAACCTTTTCACAAAGAAATCTGCACTTTTTCATCATTTTGTGCATCTTCACCTTTATTCCCCCGCTCCACCCCTAAATCGGTATCATCCTTTCAGTCTGATGTCGTTCTTATCATTCATGGGGCTCTCTGCCCCATACCCCGAGTGGTTGTGGCCCTTGCAGGGGCACCCTGCATTCTTGCGTCCCGTTGGTAGCAAGCGTCCAAAGGCCGAGCGATAGCCGCCCCTCGTTAGGGGCTCTAACGTGACGAGGAACTGAAGTGAACCTTTCAGTTGTGTCCAACTTTTTGGGTTCACTTCAGTTCCTGTCCCGGTGTTTCACTTTCCAATTCTTTCCAATATTTAAAGAATTGGAAAGAATTGGAAAGAATTACTTCAAAAATGGTTTGACTGCTTCTTCGAATTTATTACTTCTCACATAGCCTCTCTTAACCTTGTTAAAAGCAAACTCATCAATAAGACCACGATGTGTAAGTCCCATAATATCACTCTTTGCAGTCGTTGCACTAATTAAGAATTTGCTTTGAATATCTTTAACGGTAATTACTTCCTTTGGATTATCAACAAACATCTTAATGATCTGAGCTTGTCGGTCATTAATATCTCCTAACTGCAGAAATGTATTCGCAGCTTTCTTTTCATCTTGTTTTCGTTTCAGATAACGTTGCAACTGTTTAAATGAAATATCTAATACTCGCAGATTATATGCCACAAAATACCCCATATCATTACTATCTGCTTCTGTATATAAAAAAGACTTCTCATATGATTTCTTCGAATTTGCAATAACCCTTGATATAGAAAGATATTCCGTCAGCCAATACTTCTGTTTCAGCATATACCAATAAAAAAGAGCTCGGGCAGTTCTTCCATTACCATCAACGAATGGATGCATATAAGCAATCATAAAATGAATAATTATACCTCGAATAATGGGATGAATAAAGACCTTAGGTTTCTCATCATTAAAAAACACACACAGGTCTTTCACAAAAGAAGGCAGTACAGTGAAAGAAGGAGGACGATGTACTATTTCATGGGTAATACCATTTTCTACCACAACATCGTCGTTCATACGGAATCTTCCAGCATCCTCAGGATTATCTAACGTGTTCTCGGTCATCAGACGATGAATGCGCTGTAATAATTCTACAGTTAAAGGGGTATCTTGATTCTGAACTACGAATTGAATCGTCTGATAGTTGTTGGCTATCATCTGCTGCGATTTGCCCTTTGGTGTCATTTTCTTGCGAAGCATCTCCTTTGCCACTTGTCGAGTAGTAGCAGCACCTTCCATCTGACTTGAGAATATAGCCTCTTCCATCAGCGAACTGACCAAATATTTTTCCTTACTATCTCCAGGAATTATGGAACTCGTACCCCACGAACCTCCAAAGTTCATGTCAAGCTCATGACATATTCGTTGCATTTGGTTAGTAATGCCAAGAAATATATTAAACTGAGGCCATACGCTAATCATATTCCTCATTCTAGAAACCTTAACATAAGACCACAACTTCTTAGGAGAACACTTTCTCGTACATTTTTTGTACTTAACAGTATCCCAATACTCATATTCTTCATTTATCCTATCCACTATTGCCGCAACATCTGCATGAGGAGGAGTAACTAAAGAATCAAACAACTCCTGATGATCAATTTGGGGAGGGGTTTCTATTATACTCATATATATAATTTTTGCCACAAAGATAAAAAAAACTTTCCAATTTTGCAAGAATTGGAAAGAATTGAAAAGAACAACATGGAGAATTTAACATTATTTCATCAATCAATCAAATAATAATCAAGAAAAGCCAACCTGACTTTCCCTGATTCTATATATTGATTCTTACGTTTATACTCTTCCATTAGCAACAAGAGTCTTCTAAACATTTCAAGTCGTTCTGGTTTCATCTTCCCAGCATTAAGAGCCTTTCTGTTGGCCTTCAGCCAATTCAGATGGTCATGCTCCTCAATATGGTGCTTCGAAGGATTCCTATGGTTCGCCTCAATAAAGCCAATCACCTCCTGATACCGGATCAACCATTTTTCATCTTGTGTCATATCACATTCCCAACACTTGTATCGTAGTCACCATAACAAACAAACGGATTGTCTCACTTAATATCATCAATCATCATTTAAGCCTATTCAATAATTGCCTAAAGTTTTGCAGGACATCATTTTCAGACATTCTCATATAATCAAGGACTTTCCGAATACTGTTCCTTTCATTATATGGTGCATCTGTTTCTGTCAAAATCCTCTCTTTTGGCAATTTATTCAAAATCTCCTGGCCATTTTTTGACAAGCACATGGCTTCGTTTACAGAGAAATAATAACCTCTATCCAATATATTGTCGATTAATCCAACAGGGCCAGTGTACCAATGAAAAATTACATTCTTGATGTCATACTCAGTCAACAACTCTAACAGATTCTTCTCTGCCTTGCGCGAATGAACACTTATAATTTTCTTCTTCCCTCTAAGCTCTGCCAAGAGTTCACGTAGCACAGAAATCTGCTCATCTTTTGTAGATATCCCATCTCTTGAAAAATCCAATCCAATCTCACCTATGTAAGATGTTTGGCTAAGAAATTTCCTGAACAGAGCCAACTCACTCTTGTTTTCTGATGCAAGCAGTGGATGGAATCCTAATGCCAGCCTGATATACTTGAATTTATTCAAATGAGGTTGCCCCATTCTGAAATGACTTGGAAGATTTGTCATCCCAATGACTACATCTCCCGCCTTTTCTCGTGCAGAAATATACGCCTCAGGATTAGGTATCATGTCAAAATGGCAATGCGTGTCAATAATCATACTCCAAATAGTCGTTTCACTTCATCTGACGAATCATCCCTAACCCATTGCTTGATTTCTTCACGAGTCCGCATGACAACCTTCGCATACTCCTTAACCTGATTCAATGGCAACGAGCCATTAACCAATAAGCCACGTTCTATCTCTTGTAAAGAAACATTCTTTCTAATATAACTAACCAAAGCGGGAATGTCTGGTATATCCATAATGCCGCGCTTTTGCGCATTGAATATATCTGTACCTACAATTTCAGAAACATTGATCTTATGCAACGCAGCTCTCCTGTAAATACAGGGCATGCAAACACCACAATGCGAAGCGTGTGCATCATCGCGTATATCTTTTCTTGTTCCTCGTTTGCCACAGGAGCATGAATGACGGTATGTCGCCAAAAGCATATCTCTATCAGCGCAACACTCAACCATCTCCCCCTTTGTACAGATTTGATAATCATTAACTATCTGATGGTTTAACCCTAATGTTTGCAAGAAGGCTTCCATCAATTGAAGGAAATGCGGATGAGTAGTGCGGGTGCTACATGTACTGCGACGTGACGGAGTAAGTGGATAATTGAGCGATATGGTACCATTTTCAGGAATATGAACCGGCATCGTCGCATCAATGGAATCAGCTACCAAAACCGCCATGCTCAAGAATAGGAAAGAACGCGAGCGCAAGGTTGTTTCCTTATCATATTTATCACCATTCATATTATGCTTAGCCATATCCACACGGGTAGGTAAATAGTGATAATGGCGATAATTTTGTCGTAGGACTTTCAAAATATCTTCCTGATCTGACTTTGCACCCTTGAACATTGAATCAGTGTGCGATACCAAGCACACATGATCTGCAGAATTATGAAGTTGGTTAATCGCTCCTATCAAAGAATCCATCCCGCCAGAGAACAAATTAACCACCTTATGACTCATACGATAATTGTCCGAGAATATCTTCTGTCTCCTTCCATATCTATACAAGTGCTTTATTAAACGCTTCTCAAATGAAATAGTCCAAATATCGCCCGTAAGAAAATTCAATGTATTCTCCAGCGTATCTTTTCCATTCTCAAATATTTCAGGGGCATCGACGGGGAACATCACTTCTATCTCTCTGCTCCATCCATCAAAACCAAGCTTCTCACGAGGTAACAGTATATCTATACCGTATACCAAACTAGCAATAACAAAGAGGTCAAAGGCTACTCCTTCATGGCACTTGGTAAACTCAAACAGATTCCGATATTCGATATTAAGGGCTACTTCGGTTAACTCCGAAGTGCCATAACTTAACACGATTCCAGCAAAACCATACGGGTTTCGTGGCCCCGACAAAACAACATTAACCTTCATAATCTTCAAAAGCCTTTAATGTGTCACGGAATATTTCTTGCATCAGTCCCTTGCCATAATCAGTATTCCAATCCACCTTTCTCAAATCTCTATGTTTCGATGTGGTTTTGGTCTTTTCTAATATATAATCCTTCAGGTCTTTATAAAAGCCCTCAGTTTCTCTTATACCCTTCTCTTTAATGAGTTTTTCATAAAAATCTGTACACAAGTGCTCGTATAAATAATAACCGAAGTATTTGACAAGTAATTCTTCTGCGCCATAATCCTTTATTGCTTTCTCAAAGTCTTCTCCCAGTTCTTCCAAAGTATCCGCTTTTGCGCCAATCTCCTCTAACAAATCACGCATGGCGGCTTTTGCTGCCACTTCATCCTGTGTACCAGCATTATCAGCGCATTTTTCGAGGATAACGTTGATGGCCTGGTTGGCATCTTCAATTTCTTGGCCACCTGCAATAAAATTCAAAGCATTCTGGAATCCATCGTTCTGAATACTTCCGATAAAGGAGCCTAAACGTTGAGCGGTTCTAACACCTGACCTTCCGCCCGTACTTGAACCTCCTGAAGAGGCTCCATGAGAACCACCAAGATGTGATACTGTATGGGACATCACACTACCCAGCGCATGACGAGTTGGGTGCCCGTCATTAACTGCTCTTGAAACCGTATTGCTCAAAGGACCCCATGTTGGGCTACCCTTTATACCTCCGTATGCTTTTGAAGTTCCCATAAGTATATCAATTCAGCAAATCATTATATTCTGGATGACTGGTCGCTATTCTACCAACAATTTCCTTCAGAACTGGGCTTTTCTTAAGACTTACAGAGGAGCACATCGACCGGAATTCATTTTCACAAGAACATCCGTCATCTATCATGAACTCATACAAATTGAATATTTGCTTTCTCTCTGCACTATTTGATGCAGCACGCCTCGCAAGTTGACTATACAATTCATGCTGCAAATTTTCTTGCAAACCCAGCACATCTGTATTAATTTTCTGGTGTATCAGATTATCGCCTTGTCCTTTTAACATAAGAGCTGTAATAATCTGAGTAACTATAGGCGGTGTCATGGAATCTTTCATAGACTCCAACCTGTCACGCGAGATCCAGAAATAGTCTCTCAAATCCACATCAGCCAAGAAAGGTGCAGAATCAAGCCACTTGATAATCTTGGCTTCTTTCCATTTTTTATGTTTATCGTCTATTTCGTGTTCACCATCTTCGTTCTTTTTCTCAAATATTTTAAGTTCCTGAGCATATCCCATATTCTGCACCTGCCAACTGTATAATTCTGCAAACATATCTAGCTCAGCATACTCAAGTATCATCAACTTGGCTAAAACATCATCTTTAAAGTCTGCCAATTTTGCCACATCTGCCAATTTCTTTCTTAGAACAAAGGTATTGAGGAATCGCTTGATCTGTCTGGGATTACCATCCAAGTTACCAGCAATCAATGGTGATAACTTTGAAATAAGGGTCACTTTATCCTCTAGTCTTTTTTGTACAGTAGAGTCTGTGATAACGTTCTTTACTTGTTCTATTCCGAATACGCTATAACGGTCTGTCTTACGATACTCCTTAAAGGCATTTATCACATCATTCATGCCATCCTTCCCCAATTCATCCTCGCAGAACAGAAGCGTGATATAAGTCTCTACCTCGGAATCAGATAACTTAGGTAAATTATAAGGTACCTGGATGAGTTTTTCAAGGTAATCAACAACTACTCGTTTGTTTTCCTTTTCATCATCCCGCGCCATCAAGTCCTTATATCTATGGCGTATGGCATCCCTTACAATACGTTGATCCGCACCGATGATAAAAGCCGTATTCTCTACATTCAAAAACAGTTTTATCGCTTCTAAATTATCAATAATCCTATCTGGCAGACATCTGTCCAAATCATCTATCAGCACAATAAGTTTCGAAATATTGGCCTCATCCAGCATCTCTTTGAAATCATCACGGAATTTACGCACCAATTGATACTGTTCTTCGAGAGATGGTATTTTATCTTCTTTCAGATACTTTTTCTTAAACTTGTCGTAATCTAAATCCCTGACTGCATCCGCTATTTGCTGGGGGTCTTCGGTCAGCCCTTTAATCCATTCAAATAGCTGTGGACCAAGACTCAAGCCACCAGTCAATGAAGCGGCCACTAATGGCACTGCGACATTCTTAACGCCAAAACCGATAGCTCGCATCCAACTAACGGACTTAGCCAATTTCTTGACCTTATTTTTAGCTTTCCTTGGCAACGATTTATTGTCTTCAAAACTCTTCAGGATGGCTTCAATAAGGGCGGCTTTAGCATCGTCGTAACCTTCAAACACCCATCCGTTAAACTGGAGACATACAGTTGTTTTATCCCCTTCCGCATCATAAACCTTCTTCAAAGAATCCATAATGCTGGACTTACCGCTCCCCCAATCACCAAATACACCTATGGTAATTGGGAGCATACCGGGTTCATCTATCAGACCTTTGATAAGGTTCGCATGAACATCAAATCCAAGGTAGTCTTTTTCTGCTATGTTATCTGACCACATATTCTAACGTATATCTTATTATTTTTAAGTTACCTTTCCCCAAAAATTTCTTCATCGTGCATTACATTGTCATGAATGTAACAAAACCATGCTGTACGCCGTCTTCAATCGTTTTACATTCCGTACCCATCAACGCATTGTATTCATCAATGGCTGTTTGATTCTCCTTTTTGTAGAAATAAGCCATACACATATCATCATACGCATTAAAGCCCTTCATCATTTCAAGCATACGCTTGTCATCCTCTTTATAACTGTCCTTGATATTCAATATCCCCGGAGAAATCCTTCTCATGTTCTCAATCATAACATTTAGCAAATCCGATGGATTTGAATTGTAGCAGTCAATCGTCTGATGATTCAATGCCGAATCCCCGTTAAGGGTCTCAACATTAAAATGAAGCTTATTCTCATCGTCACTCCCTTTATGTGGCATATCTACCCTTACAACGTATGGCACTCGGTTTCTGTCATAAAGATAAATCTTCATTCTTGTCGTGTGGGCCTCACTTCCTCTTTCCTCTACACTCAGTTTTTCATTTAGGGGAGCATCGGGTATTTCTATTCTGAAAATGTATGCATTATGGAAGTTATACAGAAAGAAACACATCATATCAAGCAATGACTCATGATATTTTTCATCCGACAACGTAGCAATGAGTAAAGAAGAGCATAAAGAGACAAATGCACAATAGCCTTGCATTATTCTCACAGTTGAATATACTCCGTCTAACAAAACTTTAACATCAACAGGACTCTCATCTTTTGCTTCTAATCCATAGAATATTGTCATCCCTACATACGACATAAGGACTTCACTATGATAAAGCGTAACGCCATCAGGATTTTCATATGTCATTATACTTTCTGGTACTTCCCCTGTTTCCTGCAGAAATATCTTGAGTATAAACTGAGCAAACGAACAGTTTGTTAAAATTAGGTTATCACGAAGGTTTGCACCTAATTTTGCAAAATTCAAATCCAGGTGACAGTCATCAAAATAGCTGTTCAGTTCCCTAAAAATCTCATCTTGCCTTCGCAAGTACCTTACCAACGAGAAATCTAGTTGTCCTCCTAATTCCTCAAAAGGTCCAAACAGGGTCTTTTCTTTGTTGTCTTGCAACTTTAACCACCTGTGCTTGGGCAGGCTTTCGAATGTTTCCTCTAAACCAATGTTCACAGGTAGAGGCATATAATACGTACTGACAATCTCTTTAAAGTCTTCAAAGGTAATGCCATAGTCATGGACGTATTTAAAAAGTGAAGTCCAAAGATATCGCTCCGTTGGAGTCAATACACCATCAAACTTCAATTTCTCATAGTCCGACACGCTGTGGTCTCTTGCAGCCGCCTCTATACCATCCAGCAGTCTTTCTCTCCTGTCAGCAGGCATATCTGCACTAATCAGTTCTTGGGTGTACTTTTCTTAATAATACTGATAGCGCTCGTATTCTTCGTTCTGCAGTTTATGCAAACGCGCAAGAGGGTCGTTATTATTTGTTGTTTCCATATTTCCTCGATACCTTAGCTATCTTTCTCCCTCTGCATTCTGTCCTCCGCCTCATCTATCAGAGCTACGATATTCTGACCATCCAACTCTTCGGGAGTTCTCTGCAGATTGATTTCTGGAAAGTTATAATTGGGAGTTACCTTCATCTTCTCAGGCTTTGCCACCAGCCGATATTTACTGTTATCTATTGGCGTACGAATGTCCCTGTCAAACGAACGGATCAAGGAACTGTCCCCTGATTCCCAACTGATTCCTCGTTTTGGTTTTGATTTTCGTTCATATCATCTCCCCTGCATACTCCATCTTCTTTCCAACCCGTGTCAGGAACCTGTCCCCTGACATGATTTTACATTGATTCGCAATTCCGCTCTTTAGGTTATCCATCATTCCGAGACAATACGGCCACAAGACTATACTCCAATAATTAGCACCTCTTGCCGATCTTCGTTATTTCTGTTTAATGCGAATGGATGGTTTCCTAGTCCGCACACTTCAACTCTATCTTTATATTGATGCATAACATCACATAATTCCTCTATCGAAGGATATCCTGCAGAAGTATATGACATTGCAATAACAGATTGCTGATGATGTGCAAAAAGGGCATGCAAATCTTCTATATAGTGACTTCTTCTCTCAAATTCAGTCGTAGCCCCAATTCGTATTTCTCTGTTCGATTTTTCTGGATTAATCTGATTAGGAATATCCGTATAATTCATTAATCCTTCAAGAAAATGATACCGATTATGATATGTGATACTAGAGCTGTTCTTCTTTTGAAAATATGGAGTGTCAATATACACCAAATCTGCAGTTCTATCGCATTGTAAAGCCGAAGTATTAATAATATCCACATGAGGTATCACCTCAAATTGATACTCATTCAGTTCTTCAGTAAACTTAACAAAAAGGCTTTCAAAGGATTGCTCCCATGTTGTCTTGTTACCAAAATTTGCCTCAGTAAAACCTGTTCGAAGATTTAGGTTCCTACGATGAAAAATATTGAATGGACGCTTGATCATGCAACTCTGAAACAGTACATAATAAGCGCTTGCTTTTTCATCTTCTGGCAGAAAAGAAATATTCTGAATTACAGTATCAATAATTTGGTTTTCATCTGTTGGATAATATATGTCCTGATAATTATCTTCAATGATAGTTCTGTACTGCCTACCGGCCCTTCTATGAAGAAGGGCTAATGCAGATTCTTCTGTGAACGTTCCTTTAGGTGTTTGCAATAAGGCTTTTGCGATCTGACAATTGAAAGAAAGTATATCGTTATAAACAACCTCCTTCCCGATTTTAGCCATATAATACGAAACGATGCCAGTACCTCCAAATAAATCAAGAATCGAATTAAACTCAATATGATGTTCTTGAAGTGTTGCCCCGATCTTTTCCACTACACGGCGTTTGGAGCCATAATATCTTGTAACAGGCAATTTCATCTCAACAGCAGTTCCATCTTTTCTTTAAGCTTATCGTATTCTGGTTCGACCACACAATGCAATTCAACGCCGTCAAAACGGGCCACTGGGATTTTAAAATCATTAATTGACTGTCCTTTTGCTTTTGTGAAGTACAAATAACCATCCTCAACGGTTTCATTCTGGTAAAGTGATACCATCAAATACTCCACTTTTACTTTAGGATAACTTTCAGACATTATTTGCTGAAACTTTGTCACCTCATTCAGAGTATCTTCAATGTTATACCTATTCATCGTGGTCTTGTTCTCAATATAGACTAATGTTCCATTCTGTTTCCTTACCATATTGTCAATCTCAATATAACAATTCGCAGGATTGTCGCTTCGGCTTAATTCGAAATTGGAAATAAAATCTACACCACAATCTTTTAGTACACCAACAAACATATCCTCAAAGTAGTCTTTACAGAAATAGTAACTATATTGCGGCTTAAGAGCATAAACGGTTTGTATATTCACTGTAGTATCACCATTTCCAGCGGTCTTTCGCTGGTTATCTGCAGTATCTACATTTATCCACGCTCGTAGATTGAATTCTGTTTTTTCTTTTTGAGTGGCATAAAGCCCCAACATCGTCTGTTTGTTCTCTATCTGCTCTTCTACATGCTTACCCGTAAAAAATATCTGGTTTGCCGCATCCTTAAACTCCTCAATATTATAGACTTCTTCAAAGAAACCACTATATTCTTCTGGAATACATTCTCCATCCTTGCGCAAATAGAGATTGTATTGCAGTTTTTTCATCAACAGGGCAAATTTACTCTGTTTTAGAGCATCAGAAAAAACAGTACATTTATCGTGAAAAATACTCGCACTCTTGCTCCGCAATGCATAAACGTTGTTCAGCATACACCAGAAATAATCTGATGCCACTTCTGCTTTCACACATTGATCTATCGTCTCTAAAGGTAGAATATAGTTTCCTATTAATATGCCATATCCTTTTATCTCTGGGAAAATGACTTCTCCATATTCTGTATCTGCAGCTACTTCAGCAATTTGTTTCCACTCTTTATTCAGCCATATTGCTTCACTATCTATTGGTTCTACGCTAAAACCATCCAACATATTTTTATTAATAATGGTTCCTTTCAGAATTCCTGTTTCAATAGCCTTTACCGACTGTCCAAAATATTGTTCATTCATCAGTACGACGAGAGTATTCTTCATCGTACTTAGACTTTCCTTTTTCACCAAATCCAGAAACTTCTCAATTACTCCCGAATTCTTTATCCACTGTATAAGGCAATTTGCAGGTTTAGTCCCAGACTGAGCAATAAGCAGACCTTTATCTTTGTACAGTAGTCTAATCCCCTTGTTCTCAAGACAATCAACTTTGCTATACAAAAAATAATTCAAATACCGTGATATATCAATAAGGAAATCCTCCTCGGTCACATCCTCATCAAGGCTATTCACACCGGTAATCTCTTCTATCTTAAAAGCCTCAACAGCCCACTCACTGAATGGTTTATCCTTATATTCACCTCTCACCAAATCCAATACAAGATGGTAAATCGGTGACAGCAAGAGGTCAAATTCAATCTTGTAAGAATAAGTCGACAGTTCGCTCTTGCATGCCCACTTGATTTTACTCTTTTTTGCCATTTTACTCAAATACTTGCTGTGTAACAATTCCTATTAGCTTGAATATTTCATCCTGCTTATCAAAATTCCTACGATATATGTCCAGCAACACAAACAATTGAACGGGATCATAGTCTACAATCTTAATATCTGTTCCTTCAATATCCAACAGAGAATGCGTAACTGTCAGTTCTTGGGGTACGAATACCACAAATCGGTTGATCCCCTTTTCCTCCACAAACTCTTGTATCCTGCTTTTAATTTTAGTATCATCATTAAACAGGAAAAAGTATGCTCTTTTTGACACAGAATCCACAAAGGCCTGATAATCTCTCCTATGTAGGTTGTCATCCACATTATTGTACTGCAAGGCTTCCAAATAATACTGCAGTGGGTCAAAAAGAGTCCTTGATAGGTTTTTAACTCCATTATCTGCTTTTATCTGGGCTAATGCTTCATTGTACAGCGCTTCCACGTCACTGTCTTTTTTCAACTCTTCTTCGAAATTTGTCGGCTGGATATTTTTCAAAGCTTCTCCTATTGCTCGAATAACAAACCGATTACTGTCAAGGGACTTATTACGCGTTATTTTGGATACTATATCCTTCACCCTTCCGTCATCAATAGTCAAGCTGAGCAACTCTGCCATCAATCTCACCAGTTCTTCAAGATCTTCTTCTCGGTTGATCTTCTCAATAACCACGACATCTTTTTCAACTCGTCCCCATAATGGCTGGCTTAGAGTGGCGATTTCTACAGCATGTGTTATTGTAGTTATCAGATAATGACCATTTACCTTATTAAACAAATCTATCAGTTCGCGATATGAGTTAAAGAAATACGCCATCCTTCTAGTTGACTTATCATGGATTTTCTCAAGCTCATCAACAGCAAAAACAACATGGTAATTACATTTTGAAAGAATATTCAGGAAAAGTACAAAGACCTCTCTACGGTTAAAATCCTTCAATTGAGAAAGCTGATATTTCTGGAATGCACCTTTTGAGTACAAACGTCCCGTTCCGAGATAAATGATATTCCTTACTAATTCTTTATCTTGATCTTTCTCAAAAAGTTTCTGTGTATAATCTCTTATATGCGAGAAGTCATCATTAAACCCATTAGCCAACTCAGACGGGTCAAAATTTTCATTATTCCGTAAAGACATTACATCTTTCACTAATTCTTCCATACAATTGTCCTGCAGATGTTGCAGTAAGAATATGCAGAAATCAGTCTGATCTACATCTGCGCGACAATATAGTAAATGGACGCCCAAGTCTGAATGATTGGCAAAATAAAGACTCAAATATTTCAGGACGTTAGTTTTGCCATCTCCATACTGAGCCTTAATGACGGTCGTAGTCATTCTGTTACCATCAATGGTTTTCAGTTTCTCTTCTATATGTTTCTTCAGGTTATTTTGATCCACTATCATATAAGGCAAGTCTGGAACTTTGCCTTCAGTCCAGTCTTTCCTGATAACCTCCATCTTTCCTGTATCGATGGATTGCCTGTCCCATAATCCTTTAAATTCCATAATATTTTGTGATTTTTATTTTCATTACCGGTGATTTCCCTATATAGAAACGTTTTCTTCGTTCTATTGTTGAGACTACATTCACAAAGAATATATTTCTTCTAAGTCTCTCTTCTTGATAGAATTGAGTAAGGAATTCTTGGAATCGTTGATATCCCATATGCATCTCTTTACTTATATCATAAAGATTCACGAAGCCACTTTTATCCTCAATTCTTTTAGCTATCTTTTGGTAAATTGAAATAAAACTTTTCTTATTTTTTAACAAGACAGCATTCTTGCGTATTTCGCTGAAGTAGTCCTTTACATTATTTTCCACATCATGGTAAATACCCTCAAAAATGCTATTCTCTTTAATAATGTTTGTTAATACTCTGCTAAGGTCACCCTTTTCTCCAACCAATCTTAGCAATTCAATCCATCTCCTCCTTACACCATAATAGTTACCATGACTTAATTGGGTATATTCAAAGTTAGCAGCAATAGGATAGTACCGCTGCATAAACTTGAATATCTCATCCTCCATTTTAAGCTCATATTTCTTTACAGGCTTATAGAGCAGGCACATTGACAAGAAGAAATGTCCGTCATATTGCAGAATTTGCTGAAGATAAATTTTTCTATCTGACTGCGGAACACCACTTTTAAGCACAGTATTTTTTAATTGGCTTTGCTGCCAAAAAATCACACAATCTTTATCTTTTATAAAATGTAGTTTCCTCTCAGCAAGATTCAAATAATAGGTAGCAGCTTTATATGTACTATAAATCTTAGTTTCAATACCTCTTTCCCTCTTTCGTGTTAGTATGTCCCTTAAAGACTTTTCTCTCTCCTCAAAGTTAAGTATTCGAAAGAACAGCCATACCTCTTCAACTGATTCTATAGATGGAACGCCATCACTATCTTGGGGATATTTATTATGAAGTTGTTCTATCAGAAAGAAATAAAAATCGGTTATAATATCTTTGTAGAGGACATAACCTTGCTTACTTTTATTTCTTTGATTAATGAAATAGCATACCCATTTCACAATCCATAAAGGTCTGTGAAAAGGGCGATGGAGACTATCTAACACTCTTAATTCCATTTATGCTATTATATCCCATTATATAATTCTAACTTGCAAAGATAACAATTTCTTCTTAACCAAATCACATTCCTTTTCTTTTATTAGTCTTTTTTAATCTTTTGCGCCAAGAATAGCCCAAAATAAAAGTTTGCACAGGCATCGACCCTCCAATAGTTTTCACCATTTAATTTTCAAAAACCAATGAAAGAGGATTAATCACCTCGTGTGTATCGCTCTTCACTATATAATCTCTACCTATATAATGATTGATATGCCTCAGAATCTTTATCGCTTCAGAATAACCTATAGGCGATATCCTATAACGATTCTTTCGATTCAAACATTGGACTTCATAATAGATATAGAAAGCTTGATTGAAATAACGACTGACATTGTTTTTGCTTCTCCAGATTAACCTAAAATAATCGTTAACCAAATGAGCTATTTCCGTCGTTGTATACCAGCGGGATTGTTCCTTTCTGAATTCCAAGGCCAACGTTATCAGAATGGCTCTTTCTAACGATATTTTAACCTGTTTTAGATTCTTATTTACAATATTAGCATGCTCTTTCTTCTGATTTCTCAGGAATCTCTTTGCAAAACATTTATATATATCAGTAACTTCCGTAGTATCATTTGAAAGTGTGATTACCCCTTGCATGGTTGCAACTTCACCGATACCCATGCCATCTTGCACCCTATCGATATCTTTGAATCTTTCTTCTGTATAGACATCTTGTTCTCTCTGTCTTAATTTCCAACGTCTGAATCGCTCTTCAAAACTCGTATTGACAAAGACTAACTTTAAGCGTTCAGCATGGAATCTAGTTAGGAAATCTTGTATTTCATCCTTTGTTCTAAAACCCGTTATTACAAATCTGTCATAGATATGATTTTTATGCATGTATTCAATTAGTCTGTTCACCACAAAAACCGGTTCAGTTTTCAAAACCTCCGCTGCAAACAAGTGTTTATCCACCTTTGTTCTTGACCCATGAGTTTCCAAACGTTTGTGAGTCATAAACTCACTGGCCTCTATGTGGTAATAGCCATAGTCATCTACCAGATGTTTGCCAAGTGTAGATTTACCAGAACACGTTCTTCCACAAATGATAAAACTATCATAGAATTCAAGAGACAACTGGTTGGGTGTCTGCCGATTATCCTCTATAGCGCCATAGGTTTTCAAAAAAGAAAGCATCTGCTTAAATGCATCTTTTCTGAAATCTCCCACATCAGCACTTTCAATATCAAGCATACTGACAGGAACGTCAAAGCCATTCGGTACGAACCATTTATTAAAGGTCTTATTGTCAAGCCATGGATAAAGAATATTAGTATTAAAGTTGTGTTCCTTCTCTGTCACACTGCCATAAGCCGTGCTTGTAAAGATTCTGTAATCATCACTGATGCCCGATTTCTTTTTAAGATCCTCCGTAAGAAACAAGATAATGTGCGAGGTTACACTGCACTTACGGTTATTTCCATGTTTTTTCAGCTCCGCGTCTAACTTTTCGAAATTGGTTGACTTCATCCAATACTTCACATCAACTCCTGGCACCTCGTTTTCATCATCACTCAATGCGTCCAATCTCATAGACGTATCTTCTATGAAGAAAATTCTTCCTTCCGACCCAGATACGTTTCTTTTCCATCTAGCAGCCGCATCGTAGAAGCTAGCAGTCAACAATTGTTTCCTGTCATAAATCCTAGGCTCATCGTATCCTATGCCATAGTAGAACTTCTTATAGGATAAGATGTTCACATGATAATCCCTGCACAAATATCGAGCATGGGCCAATTTGGTCTGATTCGAAGTGACAAAAGTTAAATCAGTCATATTCCACGATTCTGCCAGAGTTGTTGAATGAGGTCTTGTAACACTTACCCCCTGTTAAATCTGCATTTACCCGATCAACAATGCTATCAATATCTTCACCAAAGAAATAAAGTAAAGGGCCTAAACTTGACATCCCTACACATTTTGCACCTGCTTTTCTTATCAACGATTCGACCACCTTCAATTCAGCTCCATACAAATCTCGCTCTAACGATTTCCATTTGGTTTCCTGAATCGAATCCACTGATTTACAAAAGGTATTGAAATCATTCTCTATTAAGGAAGACGATATTCCATAGACAGATTCGTACAAAATATTCTCAACAGCCTCTTGTCCAATCGGACAATTTTTCTCAAAGAACACCTTTTCCTCATCTTCAGTCTTATTTTGGATTGGGGGTATACATATACCCATTTCCCATCCCGGCAAACTTATATTCTTAAAAATGAGAGGTTTGCGATAATCGCCACCCTTATAGCATGATGAAGGTGCCAAATCTCTGACAGCATTATTCGTTACACCTGTATCGAAAACAAATCCCCCCTTGAAATAAGTATTAATACCAATTCCTGATGTTCCACCTCGTCCTGAGAGGTTTACGACATCGTCGTTAGTATATTCTCTTTTGTTTATAATCAGTAGAGCTTCAATACAAGACAAATAAGCCATCGTGCTTGTACCAAATCCGAAATGCGAATATATCTGGCCGTCTTCGATAACACAATGGAATCCTTCTGCAAAATGTTCATCTTTCATCACATTATTCAGGTGATTGTCAAGTCGAGTCAGCTCATTCTTCGAAAAACCTTGACTTCGCTTATCAAGGACACAGATTTCCCCTGCTGGTTCAAATCTCATATTAAGGGTTGGAGATGCCATCGAGAACCCTATGCCGCCATTAATCCGGTAGCCTTCTCTATTCATCCCTATCAATGTGACATGTATTCTTGGAAAAACTCTAATTTTCAGCATCATCTATATTATTAGCACTCTTCCATTCGGAGTCGAAGTAAGCTATATATTTTCGAGCCATAGGACTTGTATTTTTCAAACGCAGTGCTGGAGTATATTTACTTTCAACCTCAGGAAAAACCGGTCCAACAATACAAGTATCATCTATACTAAAAATACTATGGGCAGGTAAATGATCAAAATACCTTAATTCTATATTGCCATACCTACTAGCTAATTCTTCAAATTTAGCCTTGACAATTCTGGCCGCATTCTTCTTTTCTTCATTAGGGAGATATTTTCCCAATGGAAGCAAAATTCTGACATGCACACCTTGTTCCAATGCATATACCAAAACTTTTGCTCCTTCAGAGGCATTTGCATCCAAATCGGCAAAATGACTGAAGAAACGCGAAGCAGTAACTCCCATAACATCGATATTGCTACATGCACTTTTAATATAGGCTTCATATCTATCCCGAGTGTCTCTATTGTACAAAATCTCTATTAGCTCTAGTTCCTTCAATTTCTCTGTTTGATAATAGTCCTGTAAAGCTATACAATATTGTATAATAGCAACCACAATACCAGCAATCAAACTACCAAAGATTGCTCCCGACATAGTCCCGGGGTCATTTATAAGGAAATAGATTATTATGGAAACAATAAGCAAAATGCATAATGCAATCAAAATAAGTTTGCTTACTCTTATTTTGAATTTTTGTTCGAATACCTTCATAACGTTATCATTTTATTCTCATTTTTGGTCTTTTGTACCCTGCGTTTTTCTTGCCTAGTTTTTCTTAGGTCCGTATTTCCCGCGCAGCGTCCTTCGCTCTTCTTCTAGGCACAAAAAGGAACCTGGCAAACTGCCACATTCCTTTCAACAATCTCTTTTATCCCATCATAAATCCCTGACTCCGTAGTTCCCTAAGTCCAGTTGCTATCTCATCTATCGCAACCGTGCCGCCCCACGACCTATATACATATATCGGCGTCACACATCCGAAATCCATCGACCCCGACCGAGCCTCGACCTCTAGGAATTCACGTAAACGAGAAATTACATCTTCCTTCATACCTCTCCTTTCTCACATCGAGGCGTACGTCTCACTCCCATCTTCCCCGTACTTCCCATCCTTCCCTTCATATATCACCGAAGGCTCAATCACTTCCACCGTATGCCACACCCCTTTCGGCACCTGGCAGCCGTACGCACCCTCTTCTGGGCAAAGATGTATGCGCTCACTCTCCTTCAGCGATACCTTACCATCCGCAGAAGTCACTTCTTCATATAGTACCTCATCCAATCGGCCCTTAATGAGTATCACATTCTCATTGCTCATCGGGTGCCTATGTATCGCCACTTCCGTTCCTGGCAACATCGCATTCAGCATACGCTGCGAGCCATCCTCTGCCGATGTCCTCAGGTCCAAGTTCGTCCTGAGCCTCGGATTTAACCTCGCCTGCTCTAATAAATTATCGAGTATCGTTTTATCTATAATCATAATCTTTAACCATTGACCATTAAGCATGAACCAAAAGTGCCCTTCGCCTCTTCAAACAATTTCTCCAGTAATTCTTGGTTTATCGTCTTACTATTCGTGTTATTCGTAGGATTCGTGTTTGAAAAAAATATCTGTGTTTTCTGTGCTATCTGTGCGACTTACTTGCCCAAAGAGGCCAAATACTCCTCATGCAGGTGGTAATATTTCTTCATAAACACCAGATATGCGACACATAGCACAATTGAAATGCCAATCAGGTATCCCCAGTGCCAAGCCACTGTATCGGGCAGCAATATCATCACAGAAGCAATCGCCAGCTGCAATACAGTATATATCGTTGACACCACCGTATGCTCCATACCCAGCTCGTTAGCCATCAACTGGTACGCATGTTTACGATGTGCCTGACCTAAGTTCTCGTGCAACATAATGCGATGGAATATTGTCAGGCAAGCATCCACACCATACACCACTAAGAACACGATATACGTAAAATCGCCAGTGGTAAGGATTAACTTACCAAGTGCATATATCACAATAAATGCCGATGCAATACTTCCCACATCTCCAGCAAAGCACTTCGCTTTGCCCTTGGGTCTGTAGTTAAAGAAGCAGAACACAAGGTCTGCCAACAATGCCACGATAAGCAATCGCTGATCTACGAACCCTTCAACACTTTGAAAACCGTGAACCGTTAATCAAGAACCATTAACCACCATGAGCGGTAGAATTACAGCGAGTGTGTACCCTCCATTGATGCCATTGATACCATCCATGAAGTTATACACGTTGGTGATGCCCACGCACAGAATCAGTCCCAATATGATAATCCACCATGATTCCCAGTTCAGTATTCCCCAGCCATAGAACATCAGGAACATGGCTGCAAACTGGAATACCAGCCTCAACGAATCTGGTAGCGAGTGAATATCATCCACGAAGCTGATTCCCGCAACAAGTGTTATGCCAAGCAGGAACGGCCATAGTTCCATTCCAAAGAACGCAGCATACAGCCACATTCCCAGCAGGTAGATGATACCGCCACCACGCAGAACGATACTCTTGTGCGAGCTCCGCTCATTCGGCTTATCAATAATATTACACTTATCCGCAATACGGAAATAAATTAGTTCAGCTGCCACCAGCAGCACTGCTATAATAATATATGTCATCATAATCTTTTATTTAAATCTGTATCAACTCTCTACTAGAATAACATTTCTTCATCTTCTTCTGAAGTTAGTCCTCAAAACTTTCATCCATCATATACTCATAATGCGATTGGCCGATTTCTTTAAATAATGCCTTAAAAGCATTGAATATAACTTCAGGTTTCTGTTTTACGATACTGTCATAATACATATCATCCATCGCAGCTAATCCATGACTTTCATCATTGATGATTGAGATAAAAGCAGACTCTACAATATATTCGGGGGATCCCTCTTCAAATGAATCTATAGCTGACCATGTTATT
>Ga0265299_10002326_pt1 | contig 19798 bp, 8 predicted proteins | sample AusTroGonzalo_MG_4_FD_193485 | JGI IMG/M metagenome (GOLD analysis project Ga0265299, IMG submission 193485) | Bovine rumen microbial communities from tropical cattle in Woodstock, Queensland, Australia - Gonzalo_02 | ecosystem: Host-associated > Mammals > Digestive system > Stomach > Rumen ... | reverse complement strand
CGTGAACTATAAGAATAGCACTTTCTATCGCATCGGTTATCTGAACAACGAAGGTGAATGGGGTAACTACAATGGTATGAACGGAAAGGCTGACTCTTATTGGACGATGACTGACTGCATCTTCTACGCATGCAGTGCCAAGGGTGGCGTACCCCGTCGTTTCTTGCATGGCAAGACCTATTCTGCTACAAGCGGAAATGTCACTTTTGGTAATAACACCTATATGCAGGCTGACGGCTCTTTCGACAATGTAGGAAGCTATGATACTTCTGGTACGCAGATAGAGGAAGATCCTCTGTTTGCAAATCCGACTCAAGGCGACTTCCACATCAGTGGTCCGACACAGGTAGCTCGTAAAACAGGCGACCCACGTTGGCTCCCCTAATAGTAAAAAGGTAACAATGTAAAAAGGTAAAACATATGAAAAGATATATAAAAACCTTATGTCTTGGCTTGGTTCTGATGTGCTCTGCATCAGCCTTGGCACAAAACAAGACGGTGGCAGGCACTGTAGTTGATGAACTCGGCGAGCCCGTCATTGGTGCCACGGTAACAGTGGAAGGAACAAAAATTGCCACTGTTACGGACCTGGATGGTAACTATAAGATTGCAGCACCAGCAGGTGCAAAGGTTACCATCAGCTATATCGGCTATATGCCTCAGACAGTGAAGCCTGGTGGAACGGTAAAGCTGGAAGAGGACAAGCAGACACTGGAAGAAGTGGTTGTCGTAGGTTATGGTACACAGAAGAAAGCCCACCTGACAGGTTCTGTTTCAACCGTTGATATGGACGATGTTCAGGACTTGGCTAATGGTAACCTGGCCAGTTCATTGAGTGGATTGGTAAATGGTATGTCAGTAAGTGGTGGTGATGCACGTCCTGGCGAACCAGCCCGAATCTCTATCCGTGACGTCAGCTCATTGGGCGATATCGGTTCTACAGCCCAGCAGCCCTTGTTCGTTATTGATGGTTACATCTATCCGAACGATGTCAAGGTTGGTAATTCTTATCAGAATCTTGGTGCTGAGGCCTTCAATAACCTTGACCCCTCAGAGGTGGAGAGCATTTCTGTATTGAAGGATGCTTCAGCAGCTGTTTATGGTGCCCGTGCTGCCAATGGTGTTATCTTGGTAACAACTAAGAAGGGTAAGGTTGGCAAACCCACCATCAGCTATAGTGGTAATTTCGGTTTCACTGATGAGGTGGCTCGTCCGAAGATGCTGAGTTCGTATGACTATGGTCGTCTGTATAATGCCATTACAGCAGCAGACCCTACTAACACCAGCCTTAACAAGACCACAGCACTCTTCCAAGCTGATGAGTTGGAGGCCATGAAGGGTTTGAACTACGACTTGTTGGATAAGTATTGGGAGACTGGTTTCACAATGCGTCACGCAGTCAATGTTAGTGGTGCAACAGATAAAGTCAGCTACTTCGGTGGTGTCAGCTATTTTAAGCAGGATGGTAACTTGGGTAAGCTTGACTACGACCGTTGGAACTACCGTGCTGGTATCGATGTCAAGATTACAGACCATCTGACAGCCAATTTGACTGTTAGTGGTGACTATGGCAAAAAGAACAAGCCCATGTTGAAGGTTGGTGGTACGAGTGAGGAAAAAGACTATAATCTGATGCTGACTCGTCCGCGTTATATTCCTGAAGAGGTTGACGGTTACTATATCCCTGCATATGGTCCTAGCAATGGTGTCCGTGTACAGAACCAGAACTATTCGTTTGCAGTGTTGCAGAACAATGGCGACTATACCCGTAATATGATGTCGAATTCGAATATCAATGCCAGCTTGAGCTACGACTTCGGTTGGAGCAAGATCCTGAAGGGTTTGAAGTTGAAGTTCTCATATTCAAAGAGTATCAGCACAGACAAGAACAACCAATACGGTTCGAGCTTCACACTCTATCAGATGACACGTCGCTATGGTAGCGGCAGCCATTTGTATAATCCTACCAGTGGTGACGATCCCAATTTCGATTATCTGGATCCCAGCAACTTCAATGCCTTGAACCTGAATAATGGTGATATTCTGAGCCGTCAGATGATTCGTACGGATAACTACCAGATGAACTTCACAGCGCAGTATGCTCGTGACTTTGGCAAGCACCATATCAGCGCCCTGTTCTCTGTCGAGAAGTCGGAAGCAGAGAGTGAATTGACCTATGCCAGCAAGACGATGCCATACGAGTTTACCACTCAACAGGACAACTCAGTAAAGAGTGGTAGTGAGGAAGACGCACAGTTCCGTCGTTCTGAAAGTGGTACACTGTCGTACATCGGACGTATCAACTACGCATACGCAGACCGCTATCTGTTTGAGTTCCTGCTCCGTTCGGATGCATCAACCAAGTTTGCTCCTGAGAACTATTGGGGCACGTTCCCTGCTATCTCTGCAGGTTGGGTAGTCAGCGAAGAACCTTGGTTCCAGAATATAAAGAGCCTGAAGTTCATTGACTTCTTGAAGGTTCGTGCCAGCTGGGGTCTCACAGGTCGTGATAACTTGACTCCTTGGCAGTGGATGCAGATTTATGCTCAGGATGCCAACCGTGGTGTTGTATTTGGTGAGAATAGCGACTCGGGTAGCCGTATTACTATTAATAAGAATAACTCTGCCGTCAATCGTGACGTACACTGGGATAAGTCCTACAAGACGAATATCGGTTTGGACTTCCAGGTGTTGAACAAGCGTTTGGCTGTAAACTTCGACTACTACTATGAGAAGAACCGTGAGATGCTGATGAACATCAAGCAAACAGTTCCTGCAACAGTGGGTACTCAGAGTGCCTCTACCAACATCGGTGAGATGAACAGCTGGGGTTGGGAGCTTGGCATCACTTGGCGTGACAAGATTGGAAAGGACTTCAAGTATCGTATTGGTATCAATACCGGCTATCACGATAATGAGGTGCTCATGATGGACTTCGAAACCCAGTATATCTATCGTCAGATTCAGCAAGGCAGTCGTACCGATGTTGGTATGTGGGGTATGCAGTGCATCGGTATGTTCCGTTCGTTCCAGGATATCGAGGAATACTTCGACAAGTATAATATCACATCATATATGGGTATGTCCAAGGACAAGGTACGTCCAGGTATGTTGATTTACAAGGATGTGCGTGGTGCTTACGACGAAGCTACAGGAACCTATGCTGGTCCTGACGGTATTGTAGATGCATCAAACGATCAGGTATGTCTGTCAAACCGTTCGAATCCTTATGGTTTCACATTGAACCTGCATGCAGATTGGAAGGGTATTGCCCTGACAGCTCAGTTAGGTGCCAGCTGGGGTGGCTACACCACACTGCCATCAGCAGCTATCAGCGTACCCTCTACGTCAAACCTTGAATTCTATAACATGCCTTCGTTCTGGGATCCTGATAATGTCTATGTCTATCAGGACATCTACGACGGCAGTGGTAATCTCTTGATGAAGCAGAACCGTGAGGCAGCGTATCCTAACCTGGCTTACAGCATTAACTCTGTCACTTCCAGTTTCTGGCGTGTCAGTGCTGCCAGTGTACGTCTGAGTCGTCTGACGATTGCTTATACGCTGCCTAACCAGTGGTTCAAGAGTGTAGGCATCAAGAATGTGCGTATCAATATTACGGGTCAGAACCTGATTAACTTCTACAATCCGTATCCTGACAAGTTCACTAACCCGATGGCAGGGACCTATGGCAACTATCCTAACCTGCGTAAGTGGGATGTTGGTGTGAATCTTTCGTTCTAAATTAGTAATGAGTAATTAGAAATTAGTAATTATGATTACCAAGATATATAAAGCATTCATTGCTTGTTTCGTGTGCTGCGGCATTACTGCAGCCTTTACATCTTGCTCTGACCAGTTCCTGGAGGACAAGAAGAACTACGACAATGCCACTACCGATATCTATAACTATCTCAGTGGTTGTAATGGCCGTGTCAACGATATCTATGGTTGGTGTCTGCCAGCCGTAGGCGACCTAACGACAGGACAGAATTACCTGTCGGTATCTGTCGGTGCTGCTGACATTGCAGGCAAGTCTACTGAAGAGTATTCTGGTTTCAGCGATTTTGTGAATCCTGAAAAGGAATTAACCTCTATGGACAATGATCAGGTACCTGATTACTTCATGGGTTCGAATAACAACATCCAGACATCTGTCTATGGACGTATTCGTAACATCAACGACTGTATCAAAGGTATTCAGGGTGGCACTATTTCTGAGGAAGACAAACAGATTCTGTTAGGTCAGGTTTATTTCTTCCGTGCATGGTGCTACTATAACCTTGTTAAATGGTATGGTGGTGTGCCCATTGTTACTGATGTCTTAGAACCTGTAGAGGGCTCGTTTACGCCACGTTCTACCACCAAGAAGTGTATTGATTTCATCTTGGCAGATCTTGAACGTGCTGCAACGATGCTGAAAGGTAAGGTTTGGTCTGGTTCCGACTATGGTCGCGTAACCACAGGTACTGCATTGGCACTGAAAGGTCGTGTGCTATTGCTGTGGGCAAGTCCTATCTTCAATCGTAAGAATGATGAGAGCCGTTGGCAGGATGCCTATACGCAGATGAAAGCCGATTTGGCAGCGATTAAGGACTGTGGCTATGGCCTGTATTCAACGGGCAACAATGTGAATGGTTCTGACTTTGCCAAGCAGTTCCTGACAGTTAGTGGTAATCCTGAGGCCGTATTCGTTACGCTGCATAATAATGTAGCCAGCGACGATGGTCTCGATAACCAGAAGAACAACCGCTGGGAGCGCGATATCCGTCCTGCCAATACGGGCGGTGGTGGCAAGGCAGCTGGTCTGGCTCTTGTCGAGATGTTCCCTATGGCTGATGGTAAGATGGCTGATCTGAACACGCTTACACCTCTTGAGAAGGCTGGCAAACGCAGCTATGTAAACACTTATTCAAAGTTGGAGCGTAGTCAGTATGCTTACGACGAATCAGCACCTTACATGAACCGTGACCCACGTTTCTACCGTACGTTTGCCTTCCCTGGCTTCCGTTGGGCTTATAGTGGTGACCCCACACAGCGTGATGGCCATAATCCTTCGTATAATTCAGGTAAGGACTACGTGGTATGGAACTACAAGTGGTATGTTGACCTAAGCGATGCCGGCAATCCTGAAAATGGCAACTCTTATAGTGCTGACAATCTCTACACCAGCAACGTAGGTATCTATGTACGTAAGAAGAGTGACGACCTTGACCTTGGTACCCAGCTCTATGTTTATTCTCCGTTAGCAGCAAAGGGTGCAGGTCCGTTCTTCTCACAGGCTCCCCTTATTGAGTTGCGTTATACAGAGGTGCTGATGAATCTGGCTGAGGCTGCTTGTATGGCAGGACAGTTAAGTGAGGCTGTACAGATTCTGCAGCAGATTCGTGCCCGTGCTGGCTATACTGCTGACAACAACTATGGTCTTCAGGCTAATTTGACAAGTGACCAGGCTGCTTGTATGAGTGCGATTCTCTACGAGCGTCAGATAGAGTTCGCCTATGAGGGTAAGCGTTTCGATGACATGCGTCGTTGGATGCTCTTCGATGGTGGCGCACAGCAGCCTGAAGGTGCTCCTGCTACATGGACCCTGACTGGTTGGGGTGGTAACACATGTACATGGTTGGGCTTTACTCCGATGAATGGTCAGCGTCGTGAGCGCGTAGAGTTCCGTACGGGTAACCAATTTGGCGCAGGTACAGCTTATTGGGATGGCGATCCGCTGGTAAAGGCAGGCGTAGAGCGTCCTGATGGTGTGGACTTCCGCAAGACGGATATCGAAAGCCAGTTGACCACTCTGAAGACTTGGTATAACACGAACCTTGTAACTCAGTATAAGAATGGTGACGGACAGGACTCTCAGCATAATCTGGAGTACATCAACTTCCGTCCTAAGTATTATCTTCTGGGTCTTGCCAGTGGTGCACAGAACAGCAACAAGGGACTTCCCCAGACTATTGGTTGGAAAGACTTTAATAATGGTGGTGAACCTGGTACCTTCGACCCATTGGCTGAGTAGTCTATAGTGACAATTCTCTGAAAAGTTCGTCTTATATATAAATATACGTATATGAGACGAACTTTCTTTTTATTATCTCTTCTTTCTTTTTTATTTTGCCCCGTAAGGGCGCAAGAAACACAGCGGCAGTATCTCTCTGGTCATGGATGCGACGATATGGTGCAGTGGGATTTCTTGTGCTCGGATGGCCGTAACGCAGGAAAATGGACCAAGATAGGCGTTCCTTCATGTTGGGAACTGCAAGGCTTTGGTACTTACCAGTATGGTATGCGTTTTTATGGCAAGGCCACACCAGAGGGAATTTCTGAAGAAAAGGGTCAGTACAAGACAGAATTTATGTTACCTCAGGAGTGGACAGGACGTCAAATACTGTTGGTGTTCGAGGCAGCCTTTACAGAGATTCATGTTCAGATTAATGGCCGTAAGGCTGGCAATGGCACCTATCAGGGTGGCTATACGCGACATACGATAGATGTCTCTGATCGCGTGTTCTTTGGAAAGAAAAAGAATCGTCTGGAAGTCGAGGTGTTGAAGGAAAGTACCAACCCACAGGTGAATTTGGCTGAGCGTCGTGCAGACTATTGGAATTTTGGTGGCATCTGGCGCCCCGTATTTATCATTAGTAAACCCTCACAAAATATTCAGCGTGTAGCGATTGATGCGAAGGGCGATGGCCATTTTATGGCAGATGTCTATTTGAATCAGGCTGTGCCAGGTAGTCAGGTAAGCGTAGATATCGTCGATGTAAATAACAAGAAGGTGGCTACCAGTCCCTTATTCCCCATCGCGAGCGACCAAGTCAAGGCCGACTTCAGCGCCAAGGGTATCAAGGCTTGGAATGCAGAGCAGCCCAACCTCTATACTGCCGTGTTTACCTTAAAGGATGCAAATGGCAAGACGCTTCATATAGAGCGTCAGAAGTTCGGCTTCCGCACCATTGAATATCGTCATCAGTATAATGGCGATAAGGAGGATGGTGTGTTTATCAATGGCCAGAAGGTCATCTTCAAGGGCGTGAATCGTCATTCATTCCGTCCTGAGACAGGTCGTACATTGTCAAAAGCCAAGAATATTGAGGATGTGTTGCTGATTAAGAGCATGAATATGAATGCCGTTCGCTTGAGCCACTATCCTGCAGACCCAGAGTTCTTGGATGCCTGTGACTCGCTTGGCCTTTATGTAGAGTGTGAACAGCCAGGCTGGCATAATGCCCATGAGACTATTGTTGGTTCACAGATTGTAGAGGAGATGGTGACACGTGATGTCAACCATCCCAGCATCATTTTCTGGAGTAACGGTAACGAGGGTGGCTTTAACTATGAGTTGGAGCCTGTATTTACAAAGCTGGACCCCCAGCAGCGTGTCGTGCTCTATCCTTGGGCAAATCGTAATGGTTTCGAGACCAAACACTACCGTTCGTGGGGCGAGACAGCCGACTATATGCGCAAGAAGGAAATCTTCATGCCAACAGAGTTCCTGCATGGTCTCTATGATGGTGGACATGGTGCAGGCCTGAAGGACTATTGGAAGCTGATGATGTCGAATCCTCGTTGTGCGGGTGGCTTCCTGTGGGACCTGATGGATCAGGGAGTGGTTCGTACAGATAAGAATAATGTCATTGACTGTATGGGTAACTTTGGAAGCGATGGTATCGTTGGGCCTCACATGGAGAAGGAAGGCTCGTTCTATACCATCCGTGAGGTATGGAGCCCTGTGCAATGGAAATATTTAGATTCTGGTAGGATTACGATAGAGAATTGTTATAACTTCACCAACCTAAAGGATTGTCAGTTTACCTATAAGTTGTTACAGATGCCTGAGTATGGTAAGACAGACGTGAAGGTCATCAAGGAAGGTAAGTTCGAATCGCCAGATGCCGCACCAGGACAGAGGGCTCAATTGGCACTTCCACGCAATTATTTGGAGGCTGACGCCATCCAACTGACTGCCATAGACCCCAATGGTCAGGAAATCTTCACATGGAGCTACAAGTATCGTACGAGGGCTGGCAATCTGAATGGGAAAACCCTGCGAAAGAATACGCAACAGTACACATATACAGAGAATGCTGACTTGTTGCAGGTTCAGCAAGGCAATCGTCAGTATACCTTTAGCAAGAAGACGGGTTATTTGATGGGTGTCAGTGTCAATGGTAAAACCATCTCGCTCAGCAATGGTCCCCGTTTCATTGCTGCCAAGCGTGCTGACCGTTCGCAAGACGGGTTCTATAACCACGACGATAAGCAGGCCTTCCAAAAGAAGACGCAATATACAGAGTATGCAGATCAAGGTAAGTTTGCTGGTTTCACCTTTGGCGATAGCACATTGGTGGCCAACTATCAGTATGGTTCGTTAAATAAGGTGACGTGGCGTTTCCTGTCTGATGGTAGCCTTAATATGTATGTTGACTACTTCTTCTCTGGTGTTGTGGACCTGATGGGTATCAGTTTCGACTATCCTGAGAAGATGGTTAAGTCAAAACAGTGGGTAGGCAAGGGTCCTTATCGTGTCTGGCAGAACCGTACGGAGGGTCCGCAGTATGGCTTATGGCAGAACGATTATAACGACCCCATCCCTGGCGAGACCTTCGAGTATCCGGAATTCAAGGGCTACTTTACTGATGTTTCGTGGATGAAGTTGCAGACGACGGAAGGACAGTTGGGTATTGAGGGCATTGGCTTGAAGTTAGGCGTCTATACCCCTCGTGATGGACGTGACCATATCCTCTACACCCTGCCAGAGACGGGAATATCCATCCTGAAGACGATACCTGCCGTTCGCAACAAGGTGAACACCACAGACCTTAATGGTCCTTCCGCTCAGCCTTATTGGTCGAAGGGGAAGGGTAGTATCAATGCCATCCTACATTTCGAATAATAATTTAACAATGATAGATATATGAAACGACTAACATTATTATTGCTATTAGCAGTTAGCAGTTTGCTGTGTGCAATTGCTGACACTACCAAGCCTTGGACATTCTGGTATTGGATGTATGGTGCCGTATCCGAGGAAGGCATCAAGGCCGACCTTAAAGCCATGAAGGATGTGGGATTAGGTGGTTGCTACCTGATGCCCATTCGAGGTTCTAAGGAACAACCAGAATTCAAAGGGCAAGCTGATGCCCTGAGTCCTAACTTCTGGAAAATGGTAGATTATGCACTCGCACAGGCAGACTCCCTTGGATTGGAAATGGGTATCCACGTCTGTGATGGTTTCGCTCTGGCTGGTGGGCCTTGGATTAAGCCTGAGGAGTCTATGCAGAAGATTGTCTTCTGTGATACGATAGTTCGTGGAGGCCACCATCAGTTCATCATGAAGAAGCCTGAACACTATGGCGATTATTATGAGGATATTGCTGTGTATGCTATTCCTGTGGGAGATTTGAATCCTGAAATCTTTGCTTTCAGATATGGTGCTTTTCAGGCATTATACTCGATAAAGGACAAACAGAAAGCAACCTTTTCTCCTGAGATTACGTTGAACGACAAGGGCGTATATTGTGCAGACAAGGCCTGTTGGGTACAATACGAATTCGAGGCTCCAACATTGGTGTTCAATGTCGAGATAGAACCCTCTGGCACTAACATCCAGTGTCAGCGACTGTTGGTAAAGGCTTCTGACGATGGCGTAAACTTCCGCGTGTTGAAACAACTGACACCTCCTCGTCAGGGTTGGCAGAATACTGGGTATAATACCACTCTCAGCATTCCACCAACGCAAGCCAAGTACTTCCGTTTCGAGTGGACACCAGAAGGTTCTGAACCAGGTGCTGAAGATTTGGATGCTGCCAAGTGGAAACCCGTATTGCGCATGAAGGACCTTAAACTGGGTACGCTGCCAATTATTGACAACTGGGAGGGTAAGTCTGGCCTTGTCTGGCGCGTCTCTCCTTCAGATTCGACTGATGTAGACTTGCGTCGTCGCGACCATGTCTATAGGTCAGACATTGTAATTGGTAAAATGGATGGCGATATGGTTGACTTGGATTTGATAGGTGGCACCTATCGTATTCTGCGTATGGGCCATACTTCTACAGGTTATACCAACGCCACAGCTGGTGGTGCCAAAGGTTTGGAGTGCGACAAGTTCTCACGTCAGGCTGTCGAGAAGCAGGTCGACGAATGGTTTGGTCAGTTCATGAAACGTCCACACCACGAGGTCATCAAATATATGCATGTTGATTCTTGGGAGTGTGGCTCTCAGAACTGGAGCCGTACTTTTGCTGATGAGTTCGCTCGTCGTCGCGGCTATGATATCTTGTCTGTATTGCCTGTGATGGCTGGTGTTCCCCTATTCAATGCTGACGAGAAGCTGATGGATGTGCGCCAGACCATCAATGAACTCATCAACGATGTGTTCTTCGAGACGCTTGCCAGAAAAGCCCGTGAGTATGGTGTGAAACTCTCCAGCGAGAGTGTCGCTCCCACGATGGTTTGTGATGGTATGGAACATTATCGTGTGGTGGATATGCCTATGGGCGAATTCTGGCTTAACTCGCCAACTCACGACAAGCCTAACGATATGCTTGATGCTATCAGTGGTGCTCATGTCTATCAGAAGAATATCGTCCAGGCTGAGGGCTTTACAGAGGTTCGTGGTGTCTGGGACGAGACACCTGCAAGCATCAAGTCCTTGCTTGATCGCAACTTTGCCTTGGGCATGAATCGCCTCTTCTTCCATGTGGACACCCACAACCCTTGGCTTGACAAGAAGCCAGGTATGACGCTCGATGGTATCGGACTCTTCTTCCAACGCGACCAGACGTGGTATCCAGAAGCTAAAGGCTTTGTCGACTATATCACCCGTTGTCAGACGCTCTTGCAAAAAGGAAAACCAGTGGTAGATATTGCTGTGCTGACAGGTGAAACGGCTCCTGTTCGTGCCTTCACACCCGACAAACTGGTACCTATGTTGCCAGGCTTGTTTGGTACTGAACGCGTAGCTTCAGAACAAAAGCGTCTGGCTAACGTCGGACAGCCCATGACGGAATCGCCCGTTGGTGTGCGCCACTCTGCAGGCATCATCGACATGAAGGACTGGATCAATCCCCTGCATGGTTATCACTATGACTCCATGAACAAGGATGCGTTCATGACGATGCCCTTCGAGTATAAGGCTTTGGTTATACCTCCAGGAATGGTAGTCTCTGACAGGGTATGGGATCGCGTCGTCCAGTTGAGCAAGCAAGGTGTGCAAGTGCTCACTAAGCCTTATGAAGGTACGCAGTTGAATGTTGCACCAGATGCCGTTTTGCCAGAGGGTATTGCCTATACGCATCGTACATCTCCTGATGAAGAAATCTATTTCCTCTCGAACCAGACAGACAAGGAACAGACCTTTTCGCCAGTCTTCCGTCAGAAGCGAGATCATGCTTTTGTGTATAATCCGCTGACAGACCAATGGACAGACTTCGACGGTACCATTACGTTGCCTGCTTATGGCTCTCTATTTGTCTGCTATGAGCAAAACGCCGTTTCTCGAGTAGAGAAAGGCCGTTTCTCTGGTCGAGAAACGCTGTGTCACCCAGAGAGCTTCATGAAGAAGCCTTGGACCATCTCCTTCCGTGAGTCAGGTGTGACGATGGAAAGTCAGCAGTTCTTCGACTGGAGCAAGCATGAGAACGAGAAGATTCGCTACTTCAGTGGTCATGCCCGCTATTCAGCCATGTGGAAACTGAAGAAGAAGGAAGTTCCTATGGGACGTGTCTGGCTCTCATTCCCCAACGTCAAGGACATTGCTCATGTGTGGATTAATGGTAAGGATTGTGGCATCACCTGGACGGCACCTTACGAGGTGGAGATAACAGGTGCCTTGAAGAAAGGTAAGAACACGATAGAAATCGAGGTGGTGAACACGTGGCATAATGCTCTGCGAGGCGCTGATCAGGGTAAGGCACCATACGAAGGAATATGGACCAATGCCAAGTATCGTACCACGGGTGATGGCTTGTTGCCTGCAGGTATTATAGAGCCACCAGTACTTAAAATAGAACAATAATATGAGACGTATCGTTTTTTTTATTATTTTTTATTTGTTATTTAGCCCAATTAGGGCGCTTGTCAGGTTGCCTCAGTTCTTTGCTGACAATATGGTGTTGCAACAGCAGACAACGTGCAACATCTGGGGATGGACTGAGCCAGGCAAAAAGGTGATAGTCCATACGCCCTGGGACAAGAAGTCGCATAGAGCGACAGCACGAAAGGACGGTCGTTTTGAAGTCACGATACAAACCCCACAGGCTGGTGGTCCCTACGATATCTGGTTCCAGGATGGCGACTTCGTCAAGCTGAGCAATGTGATGATAGGCGAAGTATGGATATGTAGTGGACAGTCGAATATGGAGATGCTGATGAAGGGCTACAAAGCACAACCTGTAGAGGGGGCGACAGAGGAGTTGTTCTCCTGTCAGGATAATGGCCTGCGACTGTTCTATGGCAAGCGTTTGGCTTCATTGGAACCCCAACAAGACCTTAAGGGCTCTTGGCAGGAAGCTGATGTAGCCAGTGTTCGCGAATTCTCAGCCACTGCCTATTACTTTGGTAAGGCATTGAGGAAAGCACTTGGTGTTCCTGTGGGTTTGATATGTACGGCTTTTGGTGGTTCAGCTTGCGAGGCCTGGATGAATGCCGACTGGTTAAAAGCCTTCCCCAAGGTCAATCAGCATGTGACGGAAGAGGATGTCAAGAAGCTACAGCAACGTTGTCCTACGGCTCTTTACAACGGACAACTCAAACCCCTTTTCGGATATGGCATCCGTGGTGCCATCTGGTATCAGGGCGAGGACAATGTGCCACGTTACGACTATTATGCTCCCTTGATGGCACGTATGATTCAGGGTTGGCGCGAAGAATGGAAACAAGGCGACTTTCCTTTCTACTATTGTCAGATAGCGCCCTTTGCATACGATGAGACAGATTGGGCACTCTACAATAGTGCCTTGCTTCGTGAACAACAACAGAAGGTCGAGACGATAGTCCCTAACTGTCGTATGGCGGTACTGATGGACACAGGTATCAAGAACGTCATCCATCCTCGTAAGAAACGTGTGGCTGGCGAGCGTTTGGCACTTCTGGCTCTTAGCAACACGTATGGTGTGAAGGGACTTCCTGAGTTTGCCAAATATAAAGAGGTGGAATTTAAGAACGATACTGCCATTGTGGCTTTCGACCGCTCGAAGGAATGGGTCTATTTCGAACATGGGTCAACATCTGATAATTTCGAGGTTGCAGGCTCCAATCGCGTGTTCCATCCTGCCACAAAGGTGTGGGTTGCTCGTAATCGTGTCTATGTTGTCTGCGACGATGTCAAACAACCTGTTGCTGTACGCTATGCCTTTAAAGATTGGGCAGTTGGCGACCTGATGCACGATGGTCTGCCCGTATCGTCATTCAGAACAGACAATTGGTAATCGTATGAGAAAGCTTATCTGCATCATCTGTGTGCTCTGTGGTCTGTCCGCCACAGCACAAACCTCTGTGGCTGGTCTCTTCCCATTGGAGAAGAGTGGTCGTTTGGTATGGAACTTCAACGCTGGTTGGCGCTTCCATTTGGGCGACGCGGCTGGTGCTGAGGCCAAGGATTATAATGATAAGACGTGGGAAGTGGTGTCGACGCCCCATACTGTCCAACTGATGCCTGCTGAGGCCAGTGGTTGTCGCAACTATCAGGGCATTGCCTGGTATCGCAAGCACTTCCGTTTGCCCAAGGAATGTGCAGGACGCGACGTCACCCTGCATTTCGAGGCCATCATGGGTAAGCAGACCATTTACGTCAATGGCCAGAAGGTGAAAGACCACGAAGGCGGCTATCTGCCCATCACCATCCCCCTGTCCGCCTGTTCCGTAGGCGACGACATTGTCGTCGCTATCTGCGCAGACAACAGCGACGATAAGACCTATCCCCCAGGCAAAAAACAGGCTCAACTTGACTTTGCCTATCATGGTGGCATCTATCGTGATGTGTGGCTGATTGCCAAGAACAAAGTAGCCATTACGGATGCCCTTGAAGAACATAAAGTGGCTGGTGGTGGCATCTTTGTCCATTATGCCAACATCAGCGAGAAGAGTGCTGAGGTCTTCGTAAATACGGAGGTGCGCAACAACGATACGCGCCCTCGCACCATTACCGTTGAAAACACCCTTGTTCCGTACACTGCGACATTGTCGCAGTCTACCAAGCTGAAGCTCCAACCTGGCGAAGCCAAGACCATCACGCAGCGCTTCCTTGTCAAGAACCCCAAGTTCTGGAGCCCAGAGACACCTTATCTGTATCATATTGCCACTCGTATCAAGGAGGGCAAACAATCACTCGATGGCGGCACGATGCGCATCGGTATCCGTTCCTTCGAATTCAAGGGCAAGGAAGGCTTTTGGTTGAATGGTAAGAAGTATCACCAGTTGGTTGGTGCCAATCGTCATCAAGACTTCGCTTATATAGGCAATGCGCTACCCAACTCTCAACAGTGGCGCGACGCCAAACGTCTGCGCGACGCAGGTTTTACCATCATCCGTACTGCCCACTATCCGCAAGATCCGTCGTTCATGGATGCCTGCGATGAATTGGGACTGTTTATCATTGTGGCTACGCCTGGTTGGCAGTATTGGAATAAGGACAAGGGTTGGGATGAGAAGGTACACGAGAATACACGTAACATCATTCGTCGCGACAGAAATCATCCTTGCGTGCTGATGTGGGAGCCCATCCTCAACGAGACGCGTTACCCAGAAGAGTTTGCCTTGCAGGCCCTGCAGATTACCAAGGACGAATATCCTTATCCCTATCGTCCTGTGGCTGCTGCTGATGTGCATAGTGCTGGTGTGGCAGAAAACTACGACGTAGTGTATGGCTGGACAGGTGATGACTTCAAGGACGACAAACCCAAGCAATGTATCTTTACACGTGAGTTTGGCGAGCTGGTTGACGACTGGTATGCCCACAACAATCTGAATCGTGCCTCACGTTCGTGGGGCGAGCGTCCCATGCTGACACAGGCCATGAGCCTCCACCGCTCGACGCAGGAGCTGTTCCATACCACGGGCCAGTTTATCGGAGGTTGTCAGTGGCACCCCTTCGATCACCAGCGAGGCTATCATCCTGACCCCTATTGGGGTGGTATCTACGATGCCTTCCGTCAGAAAAAAACAGCCTTCGACATGTTTGCTGCTGTGCTACAGCAACCTACTGAACTGCCTATCGTTGCAATTGCCCACGAGATGACGCAGTTCTCAGACAAGGACGTTACCATCTTTTCGAATTGCGACAGCGTTCGCCTGACCATGTACGATGGTGAGCATTGTTGGGTGCAACCCGTAGATAAGGGCCTGGTGGTTTTCAAGGATGCCTGGAACTTCTTCGAAGCGCGTAACCATAGCTATACACAGAAATCGTGGCAGAGCGTGAAAATGGTAGCTGAGGGTATCGTTAATGGCATGGTGGTATGTAAGGAAGAAAAAATGCCTTCACGTCGTAGTACCAAGTTGCGTCTTTATGTTGACGAGTTTGGGAAAAAACTCGTCGCTGATGGCTCCGATTTCGTTGTTGTTGTTTGCGAGGTAACAGACGACTTGGGTCATGTGCGTCGCTTGGCGAAAGAAAACATCCGCTTTACAGTTGAAGGTGAAGGCGAAATCATAGGCGATGCCTCTATCAATGCTAATCCGCGTGCTGTGGAGTGGGGCAGTGCACCTGTACTCATTCGTAGCACGCGACAGGCAGGAAAAATCAAGATTAAGGCTGAGGTGCAGTTCTCTGGCACTCATGCTCCCACGCCTGCTGAACTGGAGATAGAGAGCGTGCCTTATGATGTGCCCATGTGTTACAACGCTAGTGAGACAGCTGTCCGCCATCATCCATCATCCATCGGCCATCATCCATCATCCACCCTTTCCGACGAAGAAAAAGCTAAGCTCCTACAAGAAGTAGAAGCTCAGCAAGCAGATTTCGGTATCCAGAAATAGTGAATTACTTGGAAGTTTGCTTAATAGTTTCTCTATTGTTTGTCTTTTTGTCAGAGAGTATCATGCCAACAATGATAAGCACGCTGCCGAGCAAAAACCAAAGGGTGATTTGCTCGTGTAGTAGCCACCAGGCGAAGATGATGGTTGTGATGGGATTGAAATAGACCCAGTTTGTGGCTACGACGGCACCTAACTGACGAATGACCCAGTTCCAAACAAGGAAGCAGATCATCGAGGCTACAACGCTCAGGAACAACAGATTCCAGAGCACCTGGCTGTTGAAGATGACTTCCATCGACGGGAAGCTGGGGAATACGAGATAGTAGGGCAGTATGGTCAGCAGTCCATAGATGAACACCTTGCGCGTAATGAAAAAGGTGGAGTAGCGTTCAGTTACCGACTTCATCAGTAGCGAATAGACAGCCCAACAGAGGCATGCGCCAAAAGCCAGCATGTCGCCGATAGGAGAGAGGTGGAGCACAAAACGTCCGTTTAGTACGACCACAGCCATTCCCAGACAAGCCAGCAGCGACCCAATGACCTGTACGCGTGTAAAACGTTCAGACTGACGATAGGCCAGTGCTACCAGCATCATGGCGAACAACGGACACGAACACACAATGAGCGACGTGTTGGTGGCTGTCGTGTAAAGCATAGCTGCATTTTCTGTAAGGAAGTATAGCGAACCTCCTGTTATGCCCAACAACAGCATCATCAGTTCATCGCGCCACGATGCGCTGAACAGTCGGAACGACTGCCATCTGGTAATCAGCTCGAAAGCCAGCAGCAACACGTAGGCTACGATGAAACGTAATGTAAAGATCTGTGCAGGGGACAAACCATGAAGTAGCAACATCTTGGTAAACACAAAAGTGCTGCCCCAGATGGCCACAGTAATAAAAGCGAAGAAATGACCAAGAAACGACTTTTCCATTGGTCTTATCTGGTCGATGAACTCTTCTCAGCAAAGCTTCCGAAGTACTTCAGGCAGACGTCGCGCCATTCACGGGCGTTCTCTACTTGATGCTGCATACGCTGGTCAACCTCCTGCCAACGCTGCTGGTCAACGTAGTGGCGCATCTTGTTGTGCCAGACATTGTAGGCGTCTTCCGTCCACGTCACACCCTTGTTGTAGTGATATTGCAGCGACTCCCACAGCGTTGATCCATCCTTCATGCGGTAGTTCCAAGGCACGCGGTGGAACCACAACAGCAGGTTCTCAGGACAGGTATTGATGTCGTCATAGATTTTGGCAATTTCAGGACGATACTGGCTCGTGGCATTTGTGCCTGTGCTCGAACGGTTAAAGCCCACGCTGTCCTTGTTGGCCTTGTGATAATAGACGGGGCACCACTCCAACGGATAACGGGCAATGAAGCCATTGGGTTCAGGACCATAGTGGTGGTCGAACTTGAAGATGTGGTGCAAGCCCAAGGGCATCATATAGTTGACGCAAGCCTCGCGACTGTCGAGCATGATTTTCGACATGACAGCCAGGAAGCCGGGCTCCTTGGTGAATGTCAGCTGCAACCATTCATTGGCAATATCCTTCGACGTCAGCGTGGGATTCCATGCCAGTCGTCCATAAGCATACCAGTTGGCCTGCGAAAAATGGTGACCACACCAGTTGCGGTCCTTTCCGATGTTGGCAACACCAGCAATACCCTTCATCGAGTAAGGCGACACATACTGGAAGAACTCTTTCCACATGGGGGCGAGGTACACCAGATGACGGCTCTGTCCCAGATACTCCTGCGTAATTTGCAGCTCGACCATGTTAGGCGTCTGCTTGATTTGGTCGAAGATGGGGCTGTATGGCTCGCGAGGCTGGAAGTCCAGCGGACCATTCTTGGTTTGCAGAATGACATTGTCACGGAACTGTCCGTCCAGTGGCTTGAATTCCGATACGGCCTGCTTCACACGATCCTCGCCCTTATGGTTGGCACCATATACAAAGCAGCGCCACATGACAATGCCCTTGTAGGGCTTCAAAGCATCAGCCAGCATGTTGGCACCCTCAGCATGTGTACGATGATAGTCGCCAGGGCCAGGCTGTCCCTCGCTATTGGCCTTCACCAGGAATCCGCCAAAGTCAGGAATGAGCTTATAGATTTCCTTGGCTTTCTTCTGCCACCACTTGATGACGCTCTTGTCCAAGGGATCGGCAGTCTTGGTTTCATTAAGAGCCTTGGGCGTGCCAAAATTAATAGAAAGATACACCTTGATATTGTAGGGGCGCAGGATGTCGGCAATCTTCTTTACCTCCTTCAGGTATTCTGTTGTCAACATCTTGGGCGAAGCATTCACGTTGTTCAGCACAGAGCCGTTGATACCTATCGAGGCATTGGCACGGGCATATTCCTTAATTAGTTGCTCGTCCAAGTTGAACCACTCGAAGATGCTCTTGCCAGCATAGCCTCGTTCGATGCTTCCATCAGGGTTGTCCCAATGGTTTAGCAAACGCAGCGTAAAGGCTGGGTCACTATGGACTTTGAACTTTGAACCTTGAACATTAAACGTTGATAATTGCTGTTGGCGCAATAGGGTGTATGCACCATACAGCAATCCACTTTCCTGATAGGCAGTAATGGTGGTCTTGCCATCTTTGGTGTCAATACTGAACCCATCACCATCAGGTAGCGAAGCATCTAACTTCAACGTGACGCTCTCGCCTTGATAGTACGTCTCCAGCTCCTGACGAGCTGTATTGATGACTGGCGTCTGTTTGGGTGTTATAACCTTGGCTTTGTTCACAGGCTGGAAACGCAGCCACAATTGGTGTCCATCCTCAGCGTTGACTGTCAACGCGAGACATGCAACAAATAATGATAAAATAAGCTTCTTCATCGTGTTTATAAGTTCTATCCGACAAAGGTAGTGAAAATCGAGCGAAATACAAAGAAAAACCTTATTTTTCTTTTATTTCCGAGATGCATCTTATCTTCACCAGACCACAAACACCTTATTTTTTCTATAATATGCAAAACTCGAAAATGTTACATGCTTAGAGCAACTTTTTCTGAAAAAAAGAAGGGAAATCACGACACGAATTCATACGTTATCTGCATTTTGTCGCGAAACATTGGGGCTGTCGCTACAAGTCGAGAACAAAATCAGCTGTTTTCTTGCTGCGATGAGAATCTTGCCGTATCTTTGCATTGTCAAAAGAAAGGAAAGAGTTCCAACTATTTAGATTTTCGTTTCATAAGTTTGTTTTAGTTATTGGTCACAGTGCGAAGCAGGCTGGTTAAAAAAATAACAAATCTATTTTGCGTATAGGCGTAAGGTATTTTGGGCAGGCCCGTAAGGTGTTTTGGGCAGGCCCGTAAGGTTGCGAGAAGGCCTCTTACTCCCTGCCGCAATAGGAGTCTATCCCTTTCCGTCAGTCTCTTTACCCCTGTAAAGCAACTTCGCTTTGACGCGTAGAAGGCTTCGTTTCGACTGTAAAATGACGTACTTTTCAGTTGAAAGGGCCATGAATGATAGAAGGAACAGCCCTAAAAACAACGAAATTCGCGTCCTTGTAACACTAAAAACGCCCAAAGTAGCACCATCGGTGCACGTCGGTAGCACCATTTTTACCCTTTCGTGCACCTAACTTCTCTTGATTATCAACGGTTTACAGCGCTCAGTAGCACCAGTAGCACCATTTTTTCTTTTTAACCTTATTTTGTTGATGTGACGAGTTTCGATGCTTTTGACATAAGCCTCAGGACGTTTAGCCCCAAAATAATACAAAAAAGCCTCAAGATGACTCTTGAGACTTTCAGGGTGGACCAGGTAGGGCTTGAACCTACGACCTCCAGATTATGAGTCTGTT
>Ga0265299_10002325_pt1 | contig 19807 bp, 15 predicted proteins | sample AusTroGonzalo_MG_4_FD_193485 | JGI IMG/M metagenome (GOLD analysis project Ga0265299, IMG submission 193485) | Bovine rumen microbial communities from tropical cattle in Woodstock, Queensland, Australia - Gonzalo_02 | ecosystem: Host-associated > Mammals > Digestive system > Stomach > Rumen ... | reverse complement strand
ACTGAACGTTCCAAAGAAGCTGCTGCGGACTGGCTTCAGGATCCTTATTCAGAGCCCTGATGGCACGGTCGATTCCGAACATCGCATTATTCTCATCAGTAGCCTCAGCAAGTCCGTCGGTGTACAAAAAGAGCTTTGAGCCACGCTTGAGCTGGATCTCATAGTTTTCGTACTTCATATCAGGGAACTCACCGAGAAGCATTCCGTGTTTATCGTTCAGACGATCGAAATAGCCTTCTTCATTCCTGATAATCGGATACTCATGGCCTGCGTTGGCAGCAATAAGCTTTCCTGTGGAGATTTCAAGGATACCGAGCCAGGCTGTCAGGAACATGCTTTCCTTGTTTTTCGCACAGATAAGGTTATTAGTGAACTCCATAATCTCCGCCGGAGTACCGCCTTGCAGTACAGTACCTCCGAAAAGATTCTTGGTGGCCATCATAAACAGAGCAGCCGGAACTCCCTTTCCTGAGACATCGGCGATAAGAAGACAGAGGTGATCGTTATCGATAAGGAAGAAGTCGTAGAAATCTCCTCCGACTTCTTTTGCCGGTTTCATGGATGCATAAATGTCGAACTCATTTCTATCCGGGAAGGCCGGGAACACATTAGGAATCGAATCGACCTGAATCTTGGTTGCAAGACTGAGCTCAGTAGCAATCCTCTGGCGCTCCTTGGTTATCGTGGTTATGTTCTTAACGTATTCCTGGATCTGTTCTTCCATATTGTCTATCGCAATGGCCAGTTCCCCTATCTCATCCTTATTCTTCACCTTTTCGGAAAGCTTTACATTCGACGTACCTTTTTCGGCGAAGTGGCTGGTTTCTTCAGTAATCTGCTGCAAAGGAGAAAGCAGAAGTCTTGAGATGTACTGGATGATGACGACAATGTATATGAATGTCAGAGCCATCAAAGCTACGACGACTTTGAATATGAAGGCATTTCTGGAAGCAGTAAGAGCCTCCATCTGGACCTGAACACACAGAATTCCGTTCACTTCACCTGAGAATGTGCTTTTAAGCGGAATCATTACGGTAACATGGGGATCCGTCTCTATGTAACCCTTATCTCGTACGACAACAGCTCTGTCCACTTCCTTTTCATAAAGCTGACGGTATTTCGTGCGGTAATCATCATTGGTTGTCTGGCGTACATAACCTGTGTTGTATAGCTGATAATCGTTTTTCGAATTCTTGATTGCGAAGACGAAGGTAATGTGGTTGTAGTCAGTCGTATCCGGCTGAATGACATAGATGAAGGCTACACCTGAGTTGTCGCATATCTTCTGAAGATTCTTGGATACACTTTCGTGGGATCTGTTGTTGCCTCCCGCCATCATATAGGAACTGAGCATGTCGGGATCAACATAGACCTGGGCGGAATAAGCTGCCCAGAAAGCATCTTCGGAGTAACGGTCGAGCAATGCATTGGTAAAACCGTAATAACCAATCAGAATGATGATTATAGCAAAAAGCAAGAGCATCAGGACGATTCCCAGAACAGTCTTTGATGCAATGCTTCGTCTTGCTTTAACGTCCGGTTTACCCATTATAATCCCTCACCTTTTCGAAATTATAACACAACTATAAGAGCTTAAACAAAGAAAAAGGGCCGTTGTTTTACAACAACAGCCCCTGTTTTCCGAAAGAATCGGATCAGTTGATTGCAGCCTGTGCAGCAGCCAGTCTTGCGATTGGCACTCTGTACGGTGAACATGAGACATAGTTCAGGCCGACTGTCTGGCAGAAGGCGATTGTCTTCGGATCACCACCGTGCTCTCCGCAGATACCCAGTCTGATGTTCGGTCTGACCGAACGGCCGAGCTTTGCGGCGCTGGCCATGAGCTTTCCGACACCGTCAACATCGATTGTTGCGAACGGATCATACTCATAGAACTGCTTGTCTGTATCATTGACATAGTGTCCGAGGAATGAAGCTGCATCATCTCTTGAGAATCCGCAGGTCATCTGTGTGAGGTCGTTTGTACCGAAGCTGAAGAACTCTGCTTCCTGTGCGATCTCGTCAGCTGTGATTGCAGCTCTCGGAACCTCGATCATTGTACCGATCTCATAGTCAACTTTATCCTTCTTCTCCTCGAAGACGGCGTTGATGACTTCCTCAGCATTCTTCTTGCAGAACTCGAACTCCTTGTGGTTGCCTACGAGAGGAATCATAATCTCAGGATAGACCTTGATGCCTTCCTTCTTGACGTTGATGGCAGCCTCGATGATAGCTCTGACCTGCATCTTGAGAATCTCAGGATAGATGATTGCAAGACGGCATCCGCGGAAACCGAGCATCGGGTTGAACTCGTGCAGTGATGCGACCTTCTTGGCAACCTCTTCCGGTGTGATTCCGAGAGTCAGTGCCATCTCATGTCTTGTTGAAGAATCGTTCGGCAGGAACTCGTGAAGCGGCGGATCCAGAAGTCTGATGTTTGCCGGAAGTCCGTGGAGCTCTCTGAACATAGCCTCGAAGTCGCCTCTCTGCATCGGCAGAAGCTCTGCAAGAGCTGCTTCTCTTTCTCTGAGGTTGTTGGCAAGGATCATCTTTCTCATGGAGATGATTCTTGAACCGCCGAAGAACATGTGCTCTGTTCTGCAAAGTCCGATACCTTCGGCACCGAGCATGACGGCCATGTGAGTATCAGCAGGAGTATCAGCGTTTGTTCTGACGCCCATTGTCTTGATCTCGTCGACGTAGCTCATGAACTTCTTGTAGTTCTGGAACAGCTCGGAATCCTTCTCCTTCATGCTTCCGTTGAGAACCTGGACAATCTCTGAAGGCTTGACCTGGATCTTTGCGGCATAGACAGCACCTGTGAATCCGTCGATTGAGATGAAATCACCTTCCTTGATGGTCTGTCCGTTAACCTCGAAGAACTTGCCTGCGAAATCAACGTGGATCTCACCTGCACCGGAGACACATGGGCATCCCATTCCTCTGGCGACGACAGCAGCGTGGCTTGTCATACCACCGCGGCATGTGACGACACCCTTTGAAACAGCCATTCCTCCGATATCCTCAGGAGAAGTCTCTGTTCTGACAAGAATGACATCCTTACCCTCTTCTGCCCAGGATTCTGCATCCTCAGCTGAGAATACAACCTGACCGCAGGCTCCGCCAGGAGATGCATTCAGACCGTTTGTAATCGGCTTGATTCCATCGGCCTTGATCTGTGCCTGGTCGAGAATAGGAGCAAAGAGCTTGTTGAACTCACCTGCAGGAACACGTGAGACAGCGGTCTTCTTGTCGATCAGACCTTCCTCAACCATCTCAACCTGTGACTTGAGCCAGCTGAAGATTGTTCTCTTTCCGTTTCTGGTCTGCAGCATGTAGAGCTTTCCTTCCTGGATTGTGAACTCCATATCCTGCATATCGTGGTAGTGCTTCTCAAGAGTCTCTCTGATCTTGCAAAGCTGATCATAAACATCAGGATTGACCTTGCAAAGAGTCTCGATTGACTGCGGTGTTCTGATACCGGCGACGACGTCCTCACCCTGGGCGTTCATCAGATACTCGCCGTAGAAGTGGTTGTCACCAGTGGCCGGGTCACGTGTGAAAGCAACACCGGTACCGGATGTCTCACCCATGTTACCGAAGACCATGCACTGGACGTTGACGGCTGTTCCGAGAAGTCCGCGGATGTCGTTCATCTGTCTGTACTTGATGGCTCTGGCGTTGTTCCATGAGCGGAAAACTGCGTTGATAGCCTTGAAAAGCTGATCATATGGATCAACAGGGAAATCCTCGCCTGTTGTTCTCTTGTAGATTCTCTTGTATCTCTTTACGAGGTTCTGGAGGTTCTCAGTGGTAAGCTCATAGTCGAATGTGAGACCTTCCTCATCCTTGACGTCCTGGATTGCCTCTTCGAACTTGTCATGTGGAACTCCCATGACGACGTCACCGAACATCTGGATGAATCTTCTGTAGCTGTCCCATGCGAAACGCTCGTTACCTGTCTTCTGGGAAAGGGCATCGACTGAATCCGGATTGAGACCGAGGTTCAGAACGGTATCCATCATTCCTGGCATTGACTGAGCAGCACCGCTTCTGACTGAAACAAGAAGAGGATTCTTGTTGTCGCCGAGCTTTGCACCCATTGTGGTCTCGAGCTGCTTGAGGTTGAGAAGAACCTCTTCCCTCATTCCCTCGGGATACTCTCCGTTGTGCTTCGAGAAATAGTCACAAGCCTCTGTGCTGATTGTGAATCCCGGAGGTACCGGAAGTCCGATGTTTGTCATCTCAGCGAGGTTTGCACCCTTTCCGCCGAGGAGATCTTTCATGCTGGAAGTGCCTTCAGCCTTTCCGTTGCCAAAAAAGTAGACATACTTGGTTACTTTCTTTGCCATTGTTCTTTCCTTTGTATTTTTAGTTTACGTGATACACGGTGATTTTGTGTTAAACCAATCCGACTGTCAACTACATTATGATATTTAAACATAATATTGTGATGTTCTCAAATGAAAGTTTACTGGTTTTGTGTCAAAAACATAATTAATTCGTCATGTTAAGAAAAAAGACCGGAACGCCGGTTCCGGTCCTGAAGTATCAGATGACAGTTAATTATGCGATGTAAGCCTTGAGATTCTGGACTTCCTCATCAGCTCTGAGGCCGCTGAGAACCTTCTTCTCGATCTGTCTGATTCTCTCCTTTGTCAGGTGATAGATTTCACCGACTTCCTTAAGGCTCATAGCCTCATTGTTGTCCAGACCGAAGCGGAGCTTGATGATACCTCTCTCCTTCTCAGGAAGAGATGCAAGAATCTTCTCAACAGAGCTCTTCATTGCCTTGTCCATGACATAGTCCTCAGGTCTCGGCTCATCGCTTTCAATGAAGTCTCCGAAGCTTGAATCCTCTTCGCTTCCAAGCGGAGCATCAAGGCTTGAGACATCACGGGCGATCTGCATGAGATCCAGAACATCGGACGGCTCCATATTGCACTCACGGGCGATATCCTCGATTGAAGCATCATCCGAACCTTCGTTCTCAATCTTGTTCTTTGCGTTGAGAATCTGGATAAGGTCAGCAGACTTGTTCATAGGAAGTCTGATCATTCTGGACTTCTCACCGATAGCCTTGAGAATGGACTGTCTGATCCACCAGACTGCGTAGCTGATGAAGTGATAGCCCTTTTCCGGCTCGAATTTATCTATTGCAGTCAGAAGCCCGATGTTTCCCTCACTGATCAGGTCGATGAGAGGAAGACCTCTGTTCTGGAACTGCTTTGCAATGCTTACGACGAATCTGAGGTTGCCGTTTACAAGCTTCTCTCTGGCAAGAGAGTCGCCGTTCTTGGCTCTTATGGCAAGATTGTATTCCTCATCACGTCCGAGAAGCGGAATTCTCTCAATATCTCTGAGGTACATTCCCAGTGCTCCGGTTTCTGATGTCTTTGCGGTGTTTGTGTTGATGTTTGCCATAAACGTCTCCTCTGCCGTCCAGACAGCAAGAAACATGCCAAACAAGGTACTAAGGCTGTTTTTTATTTATGATATAATGAATTGTTAGGATTTTAACGACTGGTTTTCTCTTTCTGATGCAAGAAAAACCGGTCTAAAACGTGTCAAAATGGGACAGCTTTGCCTTTGTCACCTTTTTCCGTATCCTTTTGACACATCATATAGACCTGTTGAGGGAAAAAAGCGCAACTTGGGTCAAATATATCCAGAGGAAAGTCGATTCTTATGGTTTTGAACCACTGCTCGACGTTGGAAATCGGACCGAATTTGGAGTTCTCCATATAGTCCTTAACATCATTCCAGCAGTCGCGGATAAGATCGTGGACCATATCGCCTTCAGGCTCCGAGACCTCCAGATTCTTCTTTGCAATGAGGTAGATGCTCATCTGGGTTCTGTAGAACTTCTTCCAAAGAGGATCCTCATCACAGTCATGTGCACGGGCTAGGAAACAGTCACACAGAACGCTTAAGGAACGGCTGAGCATGTTCATGTGTTGAAGAAAGAGTTCCCTGTCAGGGCAGTTTTGAATGTTGTTTCTGGTTTTATCCGAGCTGTTATCCATCCGGTCACCTTCGTACATGGCAAAGATAACAACAGAATTCAAAATCGGAAAGAAAAACAACTGAAAATCTTCGACCTGTTTAGAAAACCATGCTAATGTAGTTGTATGGAAAAAGACGTCACCACCACAAAGGAAAAGAACCGCACAGTACAGCGACTCCCCTTCGGACCTCTGTACTTTTTTGCCGCTCGCATCTACGCCAATTTCATCGGCAGGTTCAAATTTAATCTGAAGAAATCAGGATGCAGAATCAAAGGACCTGCGCTTATCCTGAGCAACCATACATCAAACCATGACTATAAATTCGTAGCCGCAGCAGTAAAGCCTGCCAGAATCTCATTTCTTGTCACCTATCACTTCTTCACATTCAAGAAACTCGCATTCTGGCTCAGAGCCTGCGGCGCCATACCCAAATACCAGTTCGCCACAGACCTTGAGGCCATGCGCAAGATCCAGTATGTGGTGCAGAAGAAGAAAGGCTCCGTCTGGATCGCACCCGAGGGAACCGTCTATGCAAGCGGACACCTGGGCTACATGTCCCCCGCCATCGCAAAAATGATCCGGTTTCTAAAGGTCCCCGTCTATACATGCAAGATCGAGGGCGCCGGACTTGGCAACGCCAAATGGTCCAAGAAAACCCATAAGGGCAAGGTAACGACTAATACAAGTCTTCTCTTCACCGAGGAAGAGGCAAAGACACTTGATAAAGACGAGATTATGAAACGCCTCATCGACGCCCTCTCCTACGACGAATTCGAATTCCAGAAGCGTGAGAACGTTCTGGTAGCCGGAGACGACAAGGCCGAGAACTTCGAGACCATGTTCTACAAATGCCCGTGCTGCGGCAAGGAATTCACAATCAGAAGCAAGGGCAACGACGTCTTCTGTACGGAATGCGGTGCAAAGGCCACGTTCCAGGACGATTTCACCTTCAAGTGGGAAGGAAAGAAGCAGTACTTCGAAAACTACAGCCAGTGGTATGACTGGCAGTATGAGCAGGTCAAGAAGGAAGTTGAGAAGCCTGACTTCAAAATGGAAGAGGAAATGGATTACGGCATCGACCTTCCCGGCGTTGACAACTACAAGAAGGTCGGACACGGAAAGCTCACCTTCACTCACGAAGGATGGGACTACAAGGGCACATTCATGGACAAGGAAATCGAAGAGCATGACGATCCGCGCTCAGTATTCCTTGCAACTTTGAAGGTCGGCCTTCATATCGAGCTTCCTGTACGCGATGGCCACACAAGGGTCTTCTACCCCAAAGACGGACTGACTTCAATGAAGTGGCATCTGGCCTCCAGGGCTATGAGCGAGATACTCGGACTCTAATATTGTCGATAAGTTCGATTTTGGGTATATTAATGTCGTTGCGCGTGAGCGCACTTAGAAAGATTCAATTAAGGAGATGGATATATGACAATCAAGCCGCTTGGAGAGAGAGTTCTGGTCAAGATGGACAAGGTTGAGGAGAAGACCGCAGGTGGTATCTTCATTCCTCAGACAGCACAGGAGAAGACTCAGATTGCTGTAGTCGAGGCAGTCGGAGAAGATGTCAAGACAATCAAGGTCGGACAGAAGATTCTTCATGACAAGTATGCCGGAACATCCGTCAAGATGGACAATGATGAGTATCTCATCCTCAACATCAAGGACGTCCTTGCAATAGTCGGTTGATAATTTGATTTAGGACCCAAGGCCGGAGGCAGAAGCTTCCGGCTTTTTTTTCAGATAAATGTTGAAAGGGATTTGATGAAATCCTTGTTGTAGGACAGAAGGAAGTTCAGCTCGTTGCTCAGTCCCCTGTCCTTTGTGGCGTTTCTGAATCTGTAGGGATTGGGCTTGATCAGGCTGAGAATATGAGGCAGCTCTGAAATCGGAAGCGGATATTCCATACGGGTGGCAGCATAGTACATATCAACAAAAGCCTTTTCAGGGAAGGCAAAGCCGTCACTCTGAAGGGCGAAGTTCGAAGAAGAAAGAATTACGAACTGAATCCTGCTCTTAAGCTTCCCCATTCCCAGGATGTTGTTCTCATCCTCGGTGATGGCAAGGTCGAACTCCCTCATCAGAAGAAGCTGGACATCCTTTAGGCTGCTCTTTCTTGTACAGAGAATCACAGGATAGTTTCCGTCTACCTTAAAGCCTATTCCGTTCATGCAGTCCAGACCGGAAAGATAGAAATCATAGCCGGAATTCCTAAGACATAAGAAAGCATCCTTGCTCAGATCGGGAATACATTTAAAACGCTCCTCGTCCAAAGGCGTTTGAGAAGAAAGGCGGTATTCACCGTGTGCGGACTTTTCCACAAACCCTTTTCCAAGCTCCTCATGAAGGTGCCAGGATGCGGTTTTCTGGTTCATTTCGGGAAAAAGATCATATATCTGACGGGTTGTCAGGACCTTGCCGTCTGCAAGCTCTTTCAAGAGCCTTTCTCTGAATTCATTGGCCATACAGATATTCTAAACAAGATATTTTGGTTTTTCAACACAAAACTTTAAAACAGAAAACTCTCTATCTTCTGACCCAGAGTCTTGGTTTCAGTCTCAGGATGATAGCTTTCGGGAAGAGAACGCAGCATCATTGCGCCGTAGCTCTTTGACAGTATCCGTGAATCAAGAATCAGAACTATTCCCTTGTCAGTGGTGTGACGCATAAGGCGACCGTAGCCCTGCTTCAGGCGCATCGTGGCATCCGGAAGAGACAGGCAGTAGAATCCGCTTTTTCCGTCCTCCTCGAGCTTCGAATAACGGGCCTTGTAAATAGGATCATCCGGCATTCTGAAAGGAAGCTTTGTGATGATGACCATCCTCAAGGTGTTTCCCGGAGCATCGACTCCTTCCCAGAAGCTGTCTGTAGCAAACAGGACGCTGTCAGTATCCTGCTTGAACAGCTCCAACAGCGCATAGCGGTCCATCTCCCCCTGCTTCATGCTGTTCAATGACATGGCAGAAAAACGAGGCTTCAGGCGCTCATAGACATACTCCATAAGCTTGAAACTTGTGAAAAGAACCAGGGCACCGCCTCCGGAGCTTGAGACTGCCTGATAGACGGTTTCACAGGTGAAATCAGCATACTCAGCCTCATTCTCACGGCTGAATGTCGGAGTATCAAACGGAGTCAGAAGCATCAGACGGCTTTTGTAGTCAAACGGAGAGGCATAGACCTTCTTCAGAAAGCCCTTTGAAGGAACAGGAAGACCCACAGCCGTGCTCCAGTAGACAAAGTCATCATGAAGATCCATCGTCGCACTTGTGCAGACGACGGAATCAAGCTTCTTGAACAGCGCTTCGGAGAGAACCTCTGAAACCTCAAGAGGTGCGTTGTTGAACGTAACATAGCGGTTCTGGCCATGGTTCTCAATATCCAGATAATGGATTGAGTCATCCCAGGTCTTTATGTCCATGAAAGATTTCAGGCGGTCAATCACATCGGTAATCCTGTTGATATGAACGTTAAGCTCATCAAGGCGTGGCTGTCTCACCTCATCCACATCGACTTTTGAAGAGAACGAATTGAGCCTTGCAACAAGACGGAGTCCGTTGTCCACAACTTCCCTGGCCACGTTTCCTATTTCCGCATCAAGACGTTCCATGTTCTTCTTTGTGACCAACAGATGTGCCAGATTGTTGACCTGAAGAAGATTCAGCGTGGCCATGTTGAGAGTCTCGGCCTTTGCCCTGACCAGAGTGTAGAAATCAAGAATCTCCTGATAGATGTTCTTATCGCTGCAGAACGGAAGAAGATCGTCCAGAATCCTTCCGGTTCCGTTTCCCCTCAGTCCCCTTCCGTCATAGATGTACTCCATCTGACGGCGAAGAGAATAGCTTGAGTATGTCGTGGTGAAAAGATCGGTGGCATGACGCTCTATGTTGTGAGCCTCATCGATTACAAGGTGATGAAACGGCGGAAGAACCGCATCGTCGCTGTAGTCAATGGAGTTCTCATACCTTGTGTTACTGTCGACGAACAGAAGATGGTGGTTGCAGATGATGATTGAAGCCTCTGAGAGCTTTCTCTTGGCCTTGAAGTAATAGCATTCGGTGAAATACGGGCACTTTCCGCCCATACAGAAGTCGGAATCGGAGCAAACCGATGTCCAGAGCTGGAAATCCAGCTTTCCCTTATACTCCGTCCGAAGTCCTGTTTCCGATTCAGCTGCGAAGCTGTTGAGCTTTGAGATATCGGAAACTCCGTCATAGGCATAAAGCTCGTTGTCCCTTACAAGTTCGGCAAGACGTCTCAGGCAAAGGTAGTTGTTCCGTCCTACGGCAAGAGCCACGGAGCATTCCTGTCCCAGAGCGTCAAACAGAGCCGGAATATCCTTTTCCATCAGCTGCTTCTGAAGGTTTATCGTCGATGTCGCTATTACAGTCCTGTCCGTGGGATCGTCGAAGGCATAGTACATGGCAGGGACAAGGTATGCATAGCTCTTACCTATTCCGGTACCGGCTTCTATTGCTCCTATTGAGTTGTTCTGATAGCAGGAAAGGACATCCTTGGCCATAAGAAGCTGTCCCTCGCGGAACTCAAATGATCCGACTTTCCTGCTCAGGATTCCGTCATGGTCAAAGATCTCGTAGATCTGTTCCCGATTCATTCGGCGTATTCCTGCATCTTTCTGATTATGGTCTTTCTTCCCAAACCAAGAACATCGGCGGCCTTGGACTTATTGCCCTTGCAGTATGCGACCGTGCTGAGGATTATCTTCTTCTCTGCCTCATCCATCGTGGAGCCAAGCTCGATTTCTATGGTATTTCCACCGTGGCTTCTGCTTACTGCAGGAGGAAGGTCTGAAAGCTCGATCTGGTTCGTTCTGCACATGACAACGGCACTTTCAACGCAGTTTCTGAGCTCTCTGATGTTTCCCGGCCAGTCATAGGAACCGATGGCGGACCTTGCCTCGTTGGAAAAGCCTTCGATGTTCTTCTTGTTTTCCTTGCAGAACTCCTCTAGGAATGAGGTGCAAAGAAGGAAAAGGTCTTCCTTTCTTTCCCTAAGAGGCGGAACCTCAAGGCTTACGACATTGAGTCTGTAATAAAGGTCTTCTCTGAAGTTGCCCTTGGCTATCTCCTCTTTCAGGTCACGGTTCGTGGCGGCAATGACTCTGACATCGGTCTTGATGGTCTTCTCTCCACCTACTTTCTCAAATTCACGTTCCTGAAGAACCCTCAGCAGCTTTATCTGTGTGCTCTGATCAATCTCTCCGATTTCATCCAGGAAGATTGTTCCGCCGTCTGCAAGTTCAAAACGGCCCTTCTTGTCAGCAACAGCACCTGTGAAGGCACCTTTGACATGACCGAAAAGCTCACTCTCAAGAAGATTGGCGTTCAATGCAGCGCAGTGCACCTTGATGAAGGGTTTGTCCTTTCTGTCTGAATAATTGACTATGGCATCGGCGACAAGCTCTTTTCCTACTCCGCTCTCACCTGTAATCAGTACGGTAGCACGCGATGGAGCTATCTGCTGGATGGTTTCGATGAGCTTCTGAATCTTCTGGCTCTTTCCGATTATCTTCGAGTATCCGTTCTTCTTTTTCAGATTCTCAAGCTCGGCTGCAAGCTCACGGTTTCTGTCAGCCATGTCCTTGCCGGCCAAAGTACGCTTGATCAGAACAGCAAGGTGATCAAGATTGACAGGCTTGGTGAGAAAGTCCACAGCACCGTTCTGCATGGCTGTGACGGCATCCTCGATTGTGCCGTGGCCAGTCAGGACAACTACAGGAATCGTAGGATAGGTCGTATAAATGCGCTTTAAAAGCTCACTTCCACCCATGCCGGGCATGCGCAGGTCGGTTATGACCATGTCGACCGACTGGTTCGTTATGATCTTCCAGGCAGTCTCTGCATCCTCTGCCTGAAGGCCTTCGTATCCGTCGATCTCAAGGGCTGCTACAAGACCCTCGCGGATGTACTTTTCATCGTCTACAACCAGTATGGTCCTTTTCATCCCTTATTCCTCCCGTCGTCGGCAAGTCTGAATCTCTCGGTGCTAGGAACCGGTATCTGGAGCGTGAACTCACTTCCCTTTCCCGGTGTCGAGTGCACTGTGACATCTCCCTCGTGCTGCTTCATTATCTTGAACAGAACTGTAAGACCCAGACCCGTTCCGGAGCTCTTTGTCGTGTAGTAAGGCTCGAATATCTTGCTCATCTGTTCTTCGGTCATTCCGCATCCGTTGTCAGCCACACAGATTTTGACCATGTCATCCTCCATGAAGGTGCTGACAGTGATAGTCGGGTCTTTTCTGTCCTCAGGCATGGCCTGCATCGCATTGTTTATCAGATTCAGAATCGACTGCTGAATCAGAGTACAGTCGGCAAGAACCTTCGGAAGGGAGACTGCAAGATGAAGATTAAGGGCAATCCCCTTCTGTTCAAGCTCGGCTGCAACCACGGAAACAGTCTTCTTCACGATGTCGTTGACATTGCAGATTGCAAGATTCACCTTCATCGGCTTTACTGCAAACAGGAAGTCAACGGCGATCTTGTTGATTCTGTCGACCTCCTCGCTTACCACATCAAGGTACTTCTTGGCCTCTTCACGTGTCATGGACCCGTTTTTCTCCATCATCTTGTCCATCAGCTGGAGATAGATGGAAATGGAAGCCAGAGGATTCTTTATCTCATGGGCAACACCTGCTGCCATTGTGGTCATCTGTGCAAGGCTTTCGTTCTTTCTGAACTCTTCCTTGAAGCGGTTGAAGAATGTTATGTCACGGAAGACGAACATCATAGCCTTAAGGTCGTTTGCCCTTGACGCCGAGCAGCTTACCGATCTGTGTCCGTGTGCAGGGTCATCTACCTCAAAGAACTCTTCCATTGTGGGTTGGGATGACTTTCTGAACTTCTTTATGAAGGATAATATGTCGCCGTCTACGATGACCTTTGAGACGTTGATGTCCTGATATTTATTTCTTGGATAAAGTGTTATGAGGTTTGAAAGAGTCGTGTTCAGATAGATGACGTTTTCCGACATGTCAAGCATCAGACAACCTTCCATCGCATTGTCCAGGATGTAGTTTCTGATCTTCAGATCACTTGTCTGAGTCTCGATGATTCTCAGAATCTCTTCATTGGAAAGCTTCTCGATCTTGCTTGAGGCCTTTTTAACGAACTGACTCATCTGTTGACCTCCTTGACCCTGTAAAACACATAGTCGAATGTCAGACGCCTTGTCTGGTTGAAAGTCTTACCCTTTGATACTGCCTCGCTTACTGCATCCAGAAGATAAGAGGCCCTTCTCTCGTCAAGTTTTCCCTCGGCAAAGGACTTTGATATCTGATTCAGAACATGTTCGAAGAAGCGGTCCCAGCCCTGGTTCTTCTCAAGCTCCGCAATAAGTGCCGGAAGATCGACTTCCTTCTTGTCCAGAAGGTTCTGAGCACTCTCAAGCAGAAGAGAATCATTGATTCCGCTTCCTTCAAGGAAGAATTCATCAAGACTTGAATACTTTTTCGGATCTACGAACAGAGAATTGAGGATGAATGCCCTCTTGTTATCATCAAGGTCGCTGAAGCGGATCTTCTGGACACGGCTGAGGATTGTGGCGGGGATCCGGCCAGCGTTGGCTGAGATGAGGATGAAACGGCATCCCTCAGGCGGCTCCTCAAGGGTTTTAAGAAGACCGTTGACAGCAGAATCTCCTGCATTCTCAAGACCTTCGATTATGACCATCTTACCCTGCCCGTCCATCGATGATGTGGAGCACCAGTCCCTGATGGCCCTGACCTGTCCTATTGATATGGCTGAGGTGCGGTTGGAATCAAGAAGCGGAGACAGGGCCTTTGAAAGCTTCTCGCAGATAGCCTCTGCGTTCTTTTCATCGGCATCATCCAGATCCCTGAGTATGTCGCTGACCTCTGCGGCATCGGAGAACTTCTTCTTTCCCGCTGTGGTGCTCTGGCTGTCTATCAGAGCTCCGTGGTACTGCTGAAGCAGAATGGACACATTCTCCTTCAGAAAACGCTTGGAGCTGCTGTTTTTCTGCTTTTCGTAGAGAGAAATTGCGGTTTTTATTCTGTATGCATGGTTTCTGTCCGAGACGATCAGAACATTGTCATCGGGAATTCCCAGCTCCTTGCAGACAAGCCTGGATGCGTACATGCGTCCTGTGCATGGGGAACCTGAGAATAAAAGCGCGTTAGGAAACTCACCTGATGAGACCAGGCTTTCGAGCAAAGAGGATACTTCTTTCTGGGTATTCTCCAACGTGCCGAACAAAACCACCTCCGGACCGTCAGATGACGCTCTTGATCAACGAGACACAGGCGTTGGCGAAAGGCAGAATCAGCTTGCTTGAAAACAGGCTCTCCTCGAAGACAGGCTGGAGATTGAACAGATTCTGATAGCCCAGGATGTATTCAAAGGCTGCGATCATAATGAAAGCCTCAACCAGACCAAGGAAGAATCCGAGTATATTGTCCAAAACGGAGATGTTGGCCGTATCAACGATGTTGAATAGGACCGAGCCTATGATTCTTACAAAGAGATAACCTACGATGAAGATGATGAAGTACGACGAAAACGCTGCGAACCACAACGGAAAGCCCAGTTTGTTCTGGAAAACAGGAGCCAGGGCATGTGTGAACATCAGAGCCAGCATGAAGCCAAGAACAAGACCGAACTTGGATGAAAGCTCATCCAGAAAGCCCTTGATGGCACCCCAGATGCCTCCCACCATGAGAATTACGAACAATATGTAGTCGAGAGTTTTAAGATACTGCATCAAAAGCTCCACAGGTGTGTCATATTTACACAGATATTATACACAAGAGGGGCAGAATTAGACAACTAATCTCCAAGTAATCTGTTCGGTTTTGCGAATTTTCATTATTATTGAAACATGAGCATTTTAACAGCCATTTTCGGAAGTAAGAAAGACAAGGACCTCAAGCATCTCAACCCCATAGTTGAGAAGGTCAATTCATATGAAAGCTGGGCAAAGAGCCTGAAGGATGAGGACTTCCCTCTTCAGACAAAGCGTTTCAAGGAGCGCCTTGCCAACGGTGAGACTCTGGGCCAACTCCTGCCGGAAGCCTATGCCCTTGTTCGCGAGGCATCATTCCGTGTCTTGGGCGAAAGACATTACGATGTCCAGATAATGGGTTCCATCGTCCTTCACGAAGGAAAGATCCTTGAGCTGAAGACCGGTGAAGGAAAAACACTTACCAGTGTCCCTGCCGGCTATCTCAACGCTCTTGAGGGCAAGGGAGTCCACATCATCACGGTCAACGACTACCTGGCACAGCGTGACGCATCCTGGATGGGCCCGATCTACAACTTCCTGGGTCTGACAGTCGGCGTAATCGTATCCAATATGGACAACGAGAGACGAAAGGCCGCCTACCAGTGCGATGTCACATACGGAACCAACAACGAATTCGGATTCGATTACCTGCGTGACAACATGAAGCTCCGTGCACAGGACAAGATCCAGCCCAAGCACCACTTCTGCATCATCGACGAAATCGACTCAATTCTCATAGACGAAGCCCGTACTCCCCTCATCATCTCCGGTCCTGCGGACGATGACACCGAGTTCGCCCGCAACGCCGAGAAAATCACATCCTACTTCAAGGAATGTGAGAAGGACCCCGAAACCGGCGAGTACCCTGTTACCTCTGCATTCGCCAGATTCGAACAGGGCGCCAAGCTCGAGCCTGACGGCGACTACATGCTTGATGAGAAGTCACGTCACATCAGCTTCACCAAAGAAGGAATGCTTCACATGGAGGAGCTATTACAGAAGTTCAACATTATCAAGGGCTCTCTTTATGACGACGAGAACTTCGAATACATCCACTATGTGACACAGGCCATGGTTGCCAAGCACCTCTATCACAAGGATACGGATTACGTCATCCAGGACAACCAGATCCAGATCGTCGACGAGTTCACCGGAAGAATCCTCTACGGAAGAAGATATTCGGACGGTCTTCATCAGGCCATTGAGGCAAAAGAGCACATCAAGATCCTCGGAAAGAACAAGACACTTGCCACCATCACATTCCAGAACTTCTTCAGAATGTATGACAAGCTTTCCGGTATGACCGGAACCGCCGATACAGAGGCAACGGAGTTCAACCAGATCTATAACCTGGATGTAGTTGTCATTCCGACCCACCTACCAGTAATCAGAAAGGACCTTGATGACCTTGTATTCCTGAATGAGCAGTTCAAGTACACCGCCATCTGTGAGGAAATAAAGCGCGTACATGATACAGGACAGCCGATTCTTGTCGGTACAGTATCAATTGAGAAATCAGAGCTTGTCTCCGCCCTTCTCAAGCGCATGGGAATCCCACATGAGGTTCTGAATGCCAAGAACCATGCCCGTGAGGCTGCGATCATCGAGAATGCAGGAGCAAAGGGCGCAGTCACAGTTGCCACCAACATGGCAGGACGTGGAACCGATATCAAACTCGGCGGCTCTCCGGATGCACTTGCAAGAAAGATCTGCGGCTCCGAGGCAACTGAGGAAGAGCTCAGGGCTGCAAAGGAAAAGACCTACTCCCAGTGGCTTGCGAACTATGAAGAGGTCAAAGCCTTAGGCGGTCTTTACATCCTGGGAACAGAGCGCCACGAATCAAGACGTATCGACAACCAGCTTCGCGGAAGATCCGGTCGTCAGGGAGACCCGGGAGTCTCAAGATTCTATGTCAGCTTCGATGACACACTCTTACGACTCTTTGCAAAGGACAACCTCAAGGCCATGGTCGGACGCCTGGGAATGAACTCAGGAGAACCTTTGGAGCATTCTATGGTAAGCCGTGTGATCGAGACAGCCCAGAAGCGTGTCGAGGAACGCAACTTCGATATCAGAAAGCATCTTCTTGAATACGATGATGTTCTGAATGAGCAGAGAAACTTCATCTATGAGCAGCGCGATCAGATTCTGGTTGATGAGAACATCATAAACAGAGCCATTGACGCCTGTGATGAATACATCGATTTCAACGCTGAACAGGCTAAGGCCAAAAACGGTGAAAACGACCTCTCAGCCCTCCACCAGATGCTTCTGGACAGCATAGGCTATGATTATGAGCCTCAGGAGGAAGACAAGAAACTTGCTTCCGAGAAACTTGCTGAAAAGATCAAAGGCCAGGTCAAGGAACTGATTGACGGCAAGGTCGCCCTTACAGGACCGGAGATCTTCTCCATGTTCGTAAGACAGATTTATCTGAAGCAGATAGACACCAGATGGCAGAACCATCTTGAGGAACTTGAGGACCTGCGTGATTCGGTTTCACTCAGATCCTATGCCCAAAAGAATCCTCTTACAGAGTATAAACTTGAAGGCTCACAGATCTTCGACAACATGATCGACCAGATAAAGACTTCTGTCGCAAAGACCGTTGTCAGAGTCCAGATCAGAAACGACGGACCTTCAAGACCGGCTCCTCAGGCCAGAAAGACAACTGAGACACATCGTGAAAGCGCATCGTTCTCAGGCATGGCCGCAAACCAGCAGAGAGTCGCCCGTGCAAGTGCAAACGACCACATGCAGGCACCGACTCAGGTCATTCGTACAGCCCCGAAGGTAGGACGCAACGACCCGTGCCCGTGCGGTTCAGGCAAGAAGTATAAAAACTGTCATGGAAGAAACGCAGGCTCTGATTTCTAAGAGCCTGCTTTAAATCACTCCCCTCTGGCCTCGTGCAAAATGGCGCGCACTTCAGGATCTGAGAAATGCTCGTCGATTTCATCCGAAGTAAGTCCTACGAACTCATGGCACAGATAGTGGATCCAGTTCTCATCTGCAGGGCTCTTCAGGACGTGCTTTCTGCACCAGTAGTCCGGCTGGACCGGAAGCGGACTTCCCTCTTTGTAAAGAGGAACCTTGTAGTCATAGACGGCAATTTTGAGATCCTCACGGGGAATTCCCTTGTCCATGATGACCTCTGCGAGCTTGTTCACGGTATTTCCGGTATCGAAGATGTCATCGACAAGAAGAACCTTATCTCCGGATCTGAGATACTTCGGAGAATAAGTCCAACCGTCTACCTGGACTCTGGTCTGATCTCTCAGAACATTGTATGAACGGGCAACGACTGCCGCATAGAGAACAGGTCTTCTGTGCTCCTTGATGCAGACCATCTTGAAGTACTCCGAAAACACGTTAGCCATGTAGACTCCGCCTCTCAGTGACACATAGATCACATCAGGGATGAAATGGTCCTCTACATGCATCTTGTGGGCAAGTTTCAATGCGCTGTCTCTGATTACATCATGCGGGATGAACTCTTTCATATCTCCTCCGTAAAAATTAACCCGAAGGTCACACTCAAATCTGAGTGAGTATCTCCGGGCCGTTTGCCGTAATGGCTACTGTGTGTTCCCAATGCGCAGCAGGTTTTCCGTCAGCTGTAATGACTGTCCACCCGTCGGGCATGTCGATTATTCCGTCTTTGCCGAGGTTGATCATCGGCTCTATCGCAATCACCATTCCCTCTCTGATGCGGGGATTCGGTGAGAACGGACTTACATAGTTCGGAATCTCAGGCTCCTCATGAACATGAAGCCCTACTCCGTGTCCGCAGTACTCACGGACAACGCCGAATCCGTTTCTGTGGGCGTGCTCATAGACAGCACTTCCGATGTCCTGGATTCTGCATCTCGGCTTATCCAAAGCTGCGATTCCCTTGTAAAGGCACTCTCTTGTGACCTCAACAAGCTTCTTCACCTCAGGCTTAACATCACCTACAAGGAAGGTTCTTGCGCTGTCGGAGAAATATCCGTTGAGGTTGATTCCAAGGTCAACTGAGACAATGTCTCCGTCATGGATTATCTTCTTGCGCTTCGGAATACCGTGGATTACTTCCTCATTTACGCTTACGCATGCGCTTGCAGGAAAGCCTTCATAGTGAAGGAAAGCCGGCTTTCCGCCGTGTTTGATTATGAAATCATGACAGATCTGGTCAATGTCCCAGGTCGACATTCCGCTCACAATCTTGCCGTCAAGCGAATCGAGAAGCTGTGCAAGCAGCTTGCAGGATTTGCGGATTCCGTCTATCTGTTGTTCAGTTTTCAGAAGAATCATGCAAATGCCTCACTGCTGTGTCCAGAAGACCGTTGATGAATCTGTAGTTCACCTCGGTGCTGTACTCCTGTGAAAGCTTCACAGCCTCGTCGATAACGATACTCGGATGTACTTCCTTTCCGTAAAGCAAGGTATAGAAGCTGACTCTCAGGATGTTTCTGTCCACTATGTTGATGTTCTCTATGCTTCTTTTTGAAGAGAATCGATTGATCATCTCATCAATCTCATTCAGATGGCCCAAAACACCATCGATGAGAATTGTGGCATAAAGGACAACTTCCGTCTCAAGGCCCTTCTGCTCTTCCTCGGTATAACCTGCGAACGGCTCCGAATAAGGAACAGCAACCTCATGGATTCTTCCGTTGAAATCCAGTGAGTAAAGAGTCTGAACGGCTATTGCCCTTGCCAGATGCCTTGATTTCATCAGATCAGCCTCACTTGGTGAGATATCTGATGGATGCAGTGTTCTTCAGGTCTGTGATCAGTGACATATAGGCCTGCTGGAACATTGCGTTCATTTTGGACTCATAAAGACCGTTTGTGATGTAGTCACGGACTGTTCCGTCTGCTGTCGGAGAAGTCTTGTCATCGATTCCGAGGAACTTGGCCTCATTGTGGACGGAAACCTTGACGATGTGGTATCCGGCATTACTCTCGATGACTCCGCTCACCTCTCCTGCATCAAGGGCAAACACTTTGTCGAAGAAGTTCTGTCCCATGACCTGGATGTTCTCGGTGTCG
>Ga0265299_10002323_pt1 | contig 19811 bp, 9 predicted proteins | sample AusTroGonzalo_MG_4_FD_193485 | JGI IMG/M metagenome (GOLD analysis project Ga0265299, IMG submission 193485) | Bovine rumen microbial communities from tropical cattle in Woodstock, Queensland, Australia - Gonzalo_02 | ecosystem: Host-associated > Mammals > Digestive system > Stomach > Rumen ... | reverse complement strand
TGCCGGAAACCAGGTGTTGGCAATCAAACTCACCATCGCGGGACCGCTCTTGGTCTGCAACGCGGCATCGGAATGGTAGAAGTAGGCAGCCGCGGCAGCCCAGATCAAGGCTACAATACCTTCCACGATCATCGCACCATAGAAGATATGGCGGCCCTGACGCTCATTGGTCATGCAACGCGCCACAAGCGTGGATTGCGTGGCATGGAAGCCGGAAACGGCGCCGCACGCAATACTGATGAACATCATCGGGAAAATGGGGTTCGTGGCCGCCTGCGGATGCCTGTTCTGCAGTCCGCTCCAGACTTCGGGTATGTCGGGCTGATAGATAACAAATGCCACCACGATGGCCACCGCCATGCCCATCAACAAGAAACCAAAAATGGGATAGATGCGACCAATGACTTTGTCAATAGGCAACAACGTGGCTATCAGATAGTAGGCAAGGATAATCACCACCCAGACATAGACACTCATGTTGGGCGTAAACTGCGACTGCAAAAGCTGTGCGGGCGTGTTCACGAAAACCACCCCTACGAGAATCATCAGTAGCACCATGAAGCCGCGCATGAACTGTTTCACTCCGTTACCGAGGTATTTGCCGTGGGTCTCGGGCAGCGAACAACCGTTCTCGCGGAGGGAAATCATGCCCGACATGTAGTCGTGAACCGCACCGCCGAAGATACAGCCGAAAACAATCCACAAATAGGAGGAGGTGCCGAATTGCGCACCCATGATGGCTCCGCAAATCGGACCCACACCCGCAATGTTCAGAAACTGGATCAAGAACAGTTTCCAAGGTTTCATCGGCACATAATCGACACCGTCGGCCATCGTCTTCGCCGGCGTCGGCCGGTTTTCATCGATCCCGAAAACACGCTCCACGACCTTGCCGTAAAACAGGTAGCCTAAAATAAGCAGTAATAATGCGATACAAAATGTTACCATAATAAGGTTTAAGGTTTAAGGTTTAGAGTTTAAGGTTTATTCTTCATTCTTCATTGAACACCGCTCTTCCGTCCTTTTTCCCCACTATTGTTTCCCCGCGGGAGGTCTTCGCTTTTAGCTCTGAAATGAGGAAGTCGCGGAAGGTGACCGTGGTGTACTCAATCTTCTCATACTGAATGCCTTCGAGAAGATGGTCGCCGCCGTCAGAGATGAAGTTCAAGGTGACGAATTTGTAAATGCGGTTGTCATCGAGAGGTTTCCCCTGAACCAAAATCTGCGTAGGACGGTTGTTTTTGTATGTGATGACGGCGCCAGAGTACGGAGCATTAAACTGGTCCGTAAACCTCGACAATGCTTTTCGCAATTCACTGCCTTTCAACAAGATAAAGGTCAGATAGTTCTCAAAAGGGGTGATGCGGTAAAGGTCTCCTATCGTGACATTTCCCGCCGGCATGGAAGTGCGGATGCCCCCGAAATTCAACATCGAGAGGTCGAGATTATCAAATGCGGTGTCCTTGATGTATTGGGAAGACTCCTCCAACAAAATGTCCGTCAAGAAGTTGGACAAAGGACTTTCGGGCGCGTATGACTCTAACTCAGCATCCGTATGTCCGATGACCACCTGCATCTGTTTCTCCATCTGATGCCGTTTCTTGGCCACATATTTGGCCAGTTTCGGATTGACTTTGTCATCATACGTGGAATCCAGACAGATCATCTGATATTGATACTGATGCTTCGGCGCAGAAACATTTTGAGCATAACCAACGGCGGTTATGCTCAAAATGATGCAAAACAACAATGATTTGAGATTCATTGCGCTATTTTTTTGGTGCATTCTGGCCGCTTTGTCCCATCTTGCTGATGCCATCTCGCATAGAGGTGTCAGCCTTAATGTTCTCTAATTTGTAATAATCCATCACACCAAGATTGCCGCTGCGGAATGCATCGGCGAGGGCTCTCGGGACCTCGGCCTCGGCCAAAATCACCTGGGCACGTGCCTCCTGAGCTTTGGCCTTCATCTCCTGCTCCTGGGCAACAGCCATGGCACGACGCTCCTCGGCCTTAGCCTGTGCAATGTTCTTGTCGGCATTGGCCTGGTCCATCTGCAGCATAGCGCCGATATTCTTACCCACATCCACATCCGCGATGTCGATGGAGAGGATTTCAAACGCCGTACCGGAGTCCAACCCCTTGGTTAACACCAATTTGGAAATCGAATCCGGATTTTCGAGCACCGACTTGTGCGTGTCGGCAGAACCGATGGCGGAGACAATACCCTCACCCACACGGGCGATGATGGTCTCCTCGCCGGCGCCACCCACCAACTGGCGGATGTTCGTGCGCACGGTCACACGCGCCTTGGCAATCAGCTGGATACCGTCCTTGGCGACTGCCGCCACGGGAGGCGTGTTGATGACCTTCGGGTTCACAGAGGTCTGGATGGCTTCCAGAACGTTACGTCCTGCCAGGTCAATAGCCGTCGCCGCTTTGAAGTCGAGAGTGATATTGGCCTTGTCGGCGGAAATCAGCGCGTTGACGACCGGTTTCACGTGACCGCCGGCCAAATAGTGGGCCTCCAACTGGTCACGACTGATGTCGATGCCCGCCTTGGAAGCCGTTATCATCGAATTGACGATCATATCCGGCGGGACGCGACGCCAACGCATCAGAATCAGTTGGACCAAAGAGACGTGGACACCGTTCAAAATGGCGATGAACCACAGGCGCAACGGCACCATCCAGAAAAACAGGATGACTAACGCCAGAACCACGACAATGGTGATAATTGTTTGAGTCATAATGTATTAATTTTTATGAAGTTCTTCTACAATAATTTTACTTCCCTCGATTTTATGAATCACTATGGGCGAATTTTCGTCTATAAAACCCTGCAAGGAGACTACCTCGGCCTCCGTATCCCCAAAAAGCCCAGTGCCCGTCGGGGCGAGACGCGAAATGGCGACACCTTCCATCCCTTCCTGCAACTTATTGGTGTCAATTTCATTCATCTTACTGTCAATCTTAGTCTTAAGCTGCAATTTCCGCCATGTCTTCGTCCGCATCATCAACCAAAACATACCGAAGGTAATGACGGCTGTAAGAATCAAGGTGAGGATGCCCACGGTGGTGCCGAACTGCACGAAGGAGATCACCACACCGCCAATCATGCAGAGCACCCCTATGATGGCCACCACACCACCCGGAATCACCAGAAAATCCAGGATCATCAGGACAATGCCGAGGAGGATGAGGAGGATTAAGGATATGTAGTCCATTGTTTGGTTTAAGGTTTAAGGTTTAAGGTTTAAGGTTTAGGGTTATGGAGGGTTGTAGAGGCGCAAAATTATGCGTCTCTACAAATGGGTTAAACAAATTTCACGATATAATAATTCTTTTTGCCTTTCTGCACCAGTACATATTTGCCGTTGAGGAGATCGTCTTTCTTGACGGTTTTGTCCTCTTTCACCTTGGTCTTGTTGATGGCGACGCCATTGTCTTTCAACATGCGGCGGGCTTCCCCGTTGGAGTTGAAGACCTGAGTGTGTTTGGCAAGGAAATCGACCACGCCGCAGGTTTCGTCAAGAACGGTCATCGGGACTTCGAATTGCGGAACGCCTTCAAAGACAGAGAGGAACATCTCTTCGGAAAGGGCGGCCAGATTTTCGGCAGTGCCTTTGCCGAAGAGGATTTCGGAGGCGTTGACGGCCGCATCGTAGTCCTCTTGCGAGTGCACACGCACGGTAAGGTCCTTGGCGAGTGCCTTCTGGAGGATGCGCAAATGCGGTTCGGCATCATGTTGGCGCTCCATATCCTCGATCTCCTCCTTCGTGAAGTGGGTGAAGATGCGGATGTAGCGCTTGCTATCGTCGTCGGAACAGTTGAGCCAAAACTGGTAGAAAGCGTACGGGGAGGTGCGGGCGGGATCGAGCCAGACGTTGCCCTTCTCGGTCTTGCCGAACTTGCCGCCGTCAGCCTTGGTGATGAGCGGACAGGTGAGCGCGTATGCCTCGCCGTTGAGCATACGACGGATAAGTTCCGTACCGGTGGTGATGTTTCCCCATTGGTCGGAACCACCCATCTGCACCTTGCAATTCTGCGTCTGGTAGAGGTGCAGGAAATCGTAACCCTGCACCAACTGGTAGGAAAACTCTGTGAACGACATACCGTCTCCCTCGCCGTTGAAACGCTTCTTGACAGAATCCTTCGCCATCATATAGTTGACCGTCAGGTGTTTACCCACATCGCGAATAAACTCCAAGAAGGAAAACTTACTCATCCAGTCGTAGTTGTTGACCAGAATAGCAGCATTGGGCTCTTGGCTGTCGAAGTCGAGGAACTTGCTCAGCTGCTTCTTGATACACTCTTGGTTGTGACGTAACGTCGCCTCGTCAAGGAGGTTACGTTCTTGGCTCTTGCCGGAGGGGTCGCCAATCATGCCGGTGGCACCACCCAACAAAGCAATGGGTCTGTGACCACAGCGCTGCAAGTGCGAGAGCATCATGATGCCCACCAGGTGGCCGATATGCAGTGAATCCGCCGTCGGGTCGATGCCCAGATAGACGGAGCAGACTTCTTTGTTAAACAACTCTTCGGTTCCGGGCATGATATCATGCAACATGCCACGCCATCTCAATTCTTCTACAAAATTCATGTTTTAGTTTAGGGGTTAAGGGGTTGGGATTTAGGTTTAAGGTTTAAGGTTTAAGGTTTAGGGAAGGACCAGGGTTACCTTCCATTCGTCTTCTTCTTTGAGAAGATCCCACTTGTCGGTGCGGGGCTGTCCATCAATCGTGACATGACAGAAGCAGGAGGCGGTGGAATCGGTCTGTGCCTCCATTTTCGTCTCCACAAATACCACTTGCTGTTTATTCATCTTCTCCAGCCTCTCGGGTTGACCGTTCATGGCCTTCTGGAGATTTTGGATCACAATGTGCGACTTTTTCGTCGTGTACTGGTACATGTGGGTGAAATCAGCGGTATAGAAGGACTTGGCAAAGGCCTCAGTGACCGCCTCAGGCGTATTTTTCTTCTTGCTGTTCTGACAACACACCGTCGTCAAACACACGCAAGCCAACAACAAAATCCAAAATCTGCTCTTCATATTTATTTTTTATTTCAATCGGCAAAAATACATTTTTTTTCGGTTTAGAAGTTTAATGGTGCGCCCTAAACTCCTAAACCAACCTCTTATATCGTATCCGCTTCGGCTCCACATTCCCAAGCCTCATTTTCTTGTTCTCCTCATACTCGGTGTAGCTACCCTCAAAGAAATAGACTTGCGAGTCGCCCTCGAAGGCGAGGATGTGGGTGCATATACGGTCGAGGAACCAGCGGTCGTGAGAAATGACCACCGCACATCCCGCAAAGTTCTCCAAGCCTTCCTCCAACGCCCGTAACGTGTTGACATCGATATCGTTGGTAGGCTCGTCCAAGAGCAAAACGTTAGCCTCGGACTTCAACGTGAGTGCCAGGTGCAGACGGTTGCGCTCACCGCCGGAAAGCACCCCGGCCTTCTTGTTCTGGTCGGTGCCGCCGAAGTTGAACCGCGACAGGTAGGCGCGCGAGTTGATGAGCCGTCCGCCCATCATGATCTGCTCATTACCCTCGGAGACCACTTCCCAAACGCTCTTTTCCGGGTCGATCACCGTATGTTGCTGATCGACATAGCCTACCTTCACAGTCTCCCCCACCTTGAAATCACCGCTGTCGGGGCTCTCCAACCCCATGATAAGGCGGAAAAGGGTGGTTTTGCCCGCACCGTTCGGCCCGATGACACCCACTATGCCGTTGGGCGGCAGGTTGAAGTTCAAGTCGTCGAACAACAGCTTGTCTCCGAAGGCCTTGCGGACATGCTGAGCATCGATGACATTGTTGCCCAAACGCGGTCCGTTGGGGATGAAAATCTGCAGTTGCTCCTCCTTCTGCTTGACGTCCTCGTTGAGCAACTTGTCGTAAGCGTTCAAACGGGCCTTCGACTTCGCGTGACGCGCCTTCGGGGCCATGCGCACCCACTCCAGCTCACGCTCGAGAGTCTTCATACGCTTGCTCTCCTGCTTCTGCTCCATCGCGAGGCGGTTGGCCTTCTGCTCCAGCCACGAAGAGTAGTTGCCCTGCCACGGGATGCCCTCGCCACGGTCGAGCTCGAGAATCCAGCCCGCCACATGGTCGAGGAAGTAACGGTCGTGGGTGACCGCGATGACTGTGCCCTTATATTGCTGCAGATGCGCCTCTAACCACTCCACCGATTCGGCATCAAGGTGGTTAGTGGGCTCGTCCAAGAGGAGGATGTCGGGTTCGGTGAGGAGCAGACGGCAGAGTGCTACACGACGGCGTTCGCCACCGGAGAGGTTCTTGGCGGGGGTGTCGCCGTCGGGACAGCGCAGGGCATCCATGGCGCGTTCCAGCTTGGAATCAAGCTCCCAGGCATCGTGCTGCTCAATCAGGTCGGTAAGCTCTCCCTGCCGTTCGATGAGCTTGTTCATCTCGTCGTCGCTCATCGGCTCGGCAAACTTCATGTTCACCTCCTCATATTCCTTTAATATATCCACGATGGGTTGCACGCCTTGCATCACCACCTCCTTCACCGTCAGATTGTCGTCGATTTGCGGTTCCTGGGGAAGATAGCCCACCGAATAGCCCGGTGCAAAGACCACCTCGCCTTGATAGGACTTGTCCAGTCCTGCGATGATCTTCAGCAGTGAGGACTTGCCCGCGCCGTTCAGGCCGAGCACACCGATCTTCGCCCCGTAGAAAAAGGAGAGGTAGATGTTCTTAAGCACCTGCTTTTGAGGCGGGAACGTCTTGCTGACGTTCACCATCGAGAAAATGATTTTTTTGTCGTCTGCCATTGTTTTTGGGTTAGTGGGTTGTTGGGTTAATAGGTTAAGGTTAATTAGGTTAATAGGTTAAGGTTAATTAGGTTAATAGGTTAAGGTTAATTAGGTTAGTAGGTTAGTAGGTTAGTAAGTTGATAGGGTAATGGGGGTGGGAAAACACCCTTAAATGAGGTGCAAAAATACAAAATTTTAGGACAACCCGACACTGTAATTTGTAATGGCAAGAGCAGATAATCATGACGCAAACTTCCGCATCCCCACGTAACTCATTAACCCATTAACCCACTAACCCACTAACCGAGTAACCCACTAACCGTTAAAAATTATCAACCGTTGAATATCATACTATAAAAAGTGTATATTTGCAACCTTAAAAAAATTAGGTTTGGAAAGTTATAAATAATTATAAATCAAAACATTAATAGAAAGAAAGATGAAAAACAAAGGACTGATTTTATTCTTTACCGTGCTAATCGCGCTGGTCTGCATCTACTGTTTGTCCTTCTCCTTCGCTTCCTGGAGAGTGGAAAACAAGGCGGCTAAGTTCGCCAACGACCCGGCAGCCCTCGAAGAGGTGAAGAAAATTGCAAACGGCGACGTGATGCTGGAAAAGCATTTGGTTGACTCCGTGATTGACGCCCGTACCCGCCAGTATCTGACCGGCATGAACGACTCAACGGTTTATCTCGGAAACACTTACAAACAGTGTAAGTACAAAGAGCTGAACCTGGGTCTGGACTTGAAGGGCGGTATGAACGTGACCCTCGAGATCTCCATGCCTGACGCTGTCAAGAGCTTGGCCACCAACACGGAAGACCAGCTGTTCAAGAACGCTTTCGAGAAGGCTCAGACCGAATACGCCAACACCGTAAACGGCGACTTTATTGATATTTTCGTGAAGAACTTCAATGCGGAGAAGAAGGCCCTGAACCTCAACAACGCCAACCTCCGCACCTATTTCGGCGAACGTTCCGGCTTGAAGAACGCATCCGACGACGACATCATCAGCTACATCCGCAAAGAGAGCAACGAGATCGTCGACCGCACCTTCAAGATCCTCCGCACCCGTATCGACCGCTTCGGTGTGGCTCAGCCCAACCTGCAGATGCTGCAGGGTGGACGTATCCTCGTGGAGCTCCCCGGCGTGAAGGAGCCCGAACGTGTCACCGACCTGCTGAAGAGCACCGCCAAACTGGAGTTCTGGGAAGTCTATAACGATGTGGTCGGTGGACGCTCCATCCAACAACGTTTCGCCGAGGCCGACGCCAAGTTGGCCCAGCAACTCAAGAACAAGAAAGAGGCCGCCCCCGCTTCCGAAGCTGACGCCGCCATCGACGCCGCTTTAGAAAACGACAGCACGGTCGCCGCCCTCGACAACGCCGCTCCCGCTGACGTGGATGAGGATGAAGAAGAGGAAGATGTCGAACTTGGCGAAGGCGCCATCCTCAGCCATGCCGTCACCGGTGGCGGTATCGCCATCGCCTACTTCAGAGAGGCTGACATGCCGAAGATCGACCAGATGCTTCCCGAGCTGACCAAGCTCCTGGGCGACCCCAACGTCGTCTTCTACTGGGGTTCCCCCGAGAAATTCGACAACATCGGCAGCGCCTACCCGCTCTATCCTTTGAAGAAGAAAAACGACCGTGTCGGACCGCTGTTGAGCTCTGAAACCATCGGAGGCAACCGCGTGGTGCGCACCGCCCGCCAGGACGTTGACCAGAACAACCGTGTGGTTGTCACCATGTCCATGGAAGACCAGGCCGCCGACGAATGGCGCAAGATCACCCGCGAGGCTGCCAACAACAGCGCCAAGCTGACCTGCATCGCCATCGTGCTCGACCAGTTCGTCTATTCCGCTCCGACCGTCCGTTCCGAAATCCCGAACGGCAACTCTGAAATTTCCGGCAACTTCACCATCGAAGAGGCCAAGGACCTCGCCACCGTGCTCAACTCCGGTAACCTGGAGGCCGGTGTCAACATCGTCCAATCCGAAATCGTCGGCCCTACGCTGGGTAAGGAATCCATCCGTTCCGGTTTGCTCTCCTTCCTCGGTGCCTTCCTGTTGGTCATCATCTACATGTTCCTGTACTACAGCCGCGCCGGTCTGGTCGCTGACCTCGCCCTGCTGTTGAACGTGTTCTTCATCATCGGCGTGCTCGCCTCCATGGGCGCCGTCCTGACCTTGCCTGGTATCGCCGGTATCGTCCTGACCTTGGGTATGGCCGTTGACGCCAACGTGATTATATATGAACGCGTGCGCGAGGAAGTGCGCGCCGGCAAGGGTATGCGCGTGGCCGTTGACGAAGGTTTCAAGAACTCCTATTCCGCTATCATCGACGGTAACGTCACCACCTTGATCACCGCTATCGTGCTGTACATCTTCGGTTCCGGTCCTATTCAAGGTTTCGCCACCACGTTGATCATCGGTATCCTGTCCTCCCTCTTCACCGCCATCCTCGTGTCCCGCGTGATCATCGAGGCCCGTTTGAAGAAAGGCAAAGACTTCTCCGTGGGCACCGCTGCCACCATCAACGCCTTCACCAACACCCATTTCGACTTCCTCAAGACCAGAAAAGCTTTCTACATCCTTTCCGGTTCTTTGATCGTCATCTCCATCATCTCCTTCTTCACCCTCGGTCTGCAACCCGGCGTTGACTTCACCGGCGGCCGCAGCTATGTGGTGCGTTTCGACAAGGATGTGGTGACGAAAGACGTTCGTGAGGCCATCATCAAAGAATTCGGCGGTTCTCCCGAGGTGAAAACCTTCGGTAGCAACAACCAAGTCCGTATCGTGACCAACTACAAGATCGAGAGCAACGACATCAAGGACGACGCCGAGTGCGAACATAAGCTGTATGTGGCATTGAAGGGCTTCTACGACAAGCAGAACCTCAGCGAATACGACTTCACGCATCTGACCAACGACGAGCGTGGTATCCAGTCGTCATCGAAGATCCAGCCGACAGTGGCCCGCGAGCTGTTGAGAAACGCCTTCTGGGCTGTGCTGGCCTCCTTGGTGTTGATCTTCATATACATCGCCATCCGTTTCCGCAACTGGCAGTTCGGTATGGCCGGTGTCTTCGCCCTGTTCCACGACTCCTTCCTGACCATCGGTATGTTCTCCCTGTTCTACAAAGTGCTGCCGTTCACGATGGAAATCGACCAGAACTTCATCGCCGCCATCCTGACGGTCATCGGTTACTCCATCAACAACGTGGTGGTCATCTTCGACCGTGTGCGTGAGAATCTGGCCCTGTATCCGAAGCGCAGCAACTACGACAACTTCAACGCCGCCATCAACGGCACGTTGGGACGTAACATCAACACCGCCGCCACCACCCTGGTCACCCTGTTGGTGATCTTCATCTTCGGCGGCGAGGTGATCCGCGGTTTCGTCTTCGCCATGTTCATCGGTATCGCCTTCGGTACCTACTCCGGCATCTTCGTGTCCAACCCGCTGGCATACGACTTGTTGAAACTGAAGAGAAACAAGAAAGGCGAAAAGGAAGAACTGAAGAAATAATCTTCACGACTAATTATAATGAAAAGGCGTGTCCGCAAGGATGCGCCTTTTTTTGTAGGGCCGCCGCATTGCGACAGCCCTACATCGTTATGCGACAACCCTACAATGTCCTACAATATCGCGTCAGTCGTTGACCATTAACGCACGTATTTTTGAAAGAGTTAGTTTCCGTATTATTTTTTTGTATTTTTGCACCGTTGTCCATCCCAAAAAGATGACAACGGATTTTTATTGGAAAGAAAGCGAGTTTTCGCTTATCCGTCTTGGTGAACCTAGACAGTTTACAGACATTTGTACGGATAACGAGAATCAAGCTTGCCTATTGAGTATTCATTGCCAAATAGGTGGGGCTTGTTCTTCGGCATCTTACAAATGGGGAAGTCTAGGCCCTACCAAGAGGATGCTGTCGAGTCAGGCTCCACTTTCTTCTTGTGTAGTATGATTAAGAAGAGCGGATAAATTTTTGACATTCTACTATAATGAAAAAGGCAACAATATGAGAATAATATCTACTTTGTTTATTGCGATATACATAATAATTTCAAGCATAGGCAATGTTTTTGCCGCGCAAGTGGATCCTATTTTGGCACTCGCTTTGCCCATAGACAGAACCGCCGATGGTGACACAACCCCTTGTTTCAACATCAAAATCCAACCAGTAATCTTGAATGGGCAGCAAGAACCGTTGTGCCCGAATTACGGATTGCTGACAATTGTTGCCGTGGATTCTTTGACAGGAAACAAAATCCCGAATTTGAGCTATACTTGGTATGGTGAAAGTGTGTACAACTTATCCACCGAGGACACTTCCTTTATCGCCATTATACCTCATTGGTTCAATCATCTATACGAGGTGCATTTGTCTGTCACAGATACTATTAACGGATGTACCGCCACTGCAACATACACGTTAGATGTGCGCGACACATTAGCGCCAGTCGTACAGGATGGTGTTTTGGAGAATCGAAAAGTGTTTCCAACCTCAGAAGGAAAGTATTACATCCCTGATTTCACATCATTGTTGACATACGAAACCGTTTCGGACAACTGTTGTTCGTTTGCAATGCTCACAATCAACCAATATCCGACCGCAGGAACCGAGTTCTCCGAAACAACCACGGTGACCATCACGTTGTCCGGGCCATGTGGGGATGAGAATCAGTATTTCGTACAGGTGGAGCCTTGGGCCTTGGACACAATTTGTTTTCCAAATACCTCATGCAGTGGATATTCAAATGCCACATTGGGGATCAATCATGTTCCCATTGGTTTCAGCTGCACTTTTCAAAACTCCACAAGACTCTCAGATGTACATGAAGGAAGCCTTGCCATAGAGAACACTATCATTTTTGATTTCTGTCAAATCGGTGTTTGGCCGCTACAGGTGACGGATTTATATGGTAACACAGTTGAATATAGCGTGACAATTAGGGAGTCCATAAATTACCCTGTGTTTGGTATGAATGAAATTTTGGTCACTCAACCGACCAGCAGCACTTCTTTTGGACAGATTATTATCGATACCGTTGCTGGTTTTTCCTATACGTTGAAGAACGCCCAGCAACAAATCGTATCCGGCAACAATCTCCCAGAAGGAATTTATACACTCACAAAGACAAGTTTAGTGACCGGTTGTGCAACGGACACGGTTATATCTATTGTCGTTGAGGCCGTAGGAAGTGACGGTCAGCCTTGTCCCGGCGCACCCACGGTGACCGACATAGACGGCAATGTTTACAACACGGTACAAATTGGCGCTCAATGCTGGATGAAAGAGAACCTACGTGTGACGCACTACGCGGACGGATCCAATATTCCCGATGGTGATTGTTCTTCTATCACGACCACAACCACTGATCCCTACTATTACATTAACACAAATCTCGATGCTGCCACTTACGGCTACTATTACAACTGGCTGGCGGCGATGCACGGAGCGGCTTCCTCTAATGCGAATCCGAGCAATGTGCAGGGCGTCTGCCCCACGGGCTGGCACCTGCCGAGCGACGCGGAGTGGTCTCAACTAACCAACTATGTGAGCGGCCAAAGCGAATACACCTGCGGCGGGAACAGCAACAATATTGCCAAGGCGTTAGCCTCCGAAACGGGATGGTGGGACAATAGTGACGAATGTACTCCCGGAGACCAGAGCATATTTGCCAACAACGCGACGGGTTTTTCCGCCGTTCCTGCGGATAACTGCTACGGCCCGACGTTTGAGTTCGCCGGTGCCACCTCCTTCTGGTCTTCTACTGAAGACGGTCCTGACCACGCACGCACCCGCTACATGTCCTACACGATCGCCGCTGTGCCCCAGAGCTATAGCAACAAGTACAATGGCCGGTCGGTCCGCTGCCTCCGCGACCCCAACGGAAGTGGCTCTGACACCACCCAAACTCAACCATCGGTCACCACGGAAGAAGCTTCCAATATTACTGCTACTTCTGCCACACTCAACGGCAGCATCTCTAATCCAGACAATGTGACAATTACCGCACAAGGATTCCAGTGGAAGGCCACGCAGGGCGGATCTTATACGACTATTAGTGTCACGGGAACAACCATGTCCTACAACCTCACGGGTCTTACTGCCAACATGAGCTACATTTACCGTGCTTTTGCAACAACGGCGGAGGGAACAAGCTACGGCGAAGAGGTTCTGTTTACAACCCCATGTGTTAACATCTACAAAAGCTTCTCTGACACAGCCTGCAACAGCTACCAATGGAACGACAGAGTGTACACCATTTCCGGCGACTACGTTCAGATTTTCAACTCCGCGAATGGCTGTGACTCCATCGTCACCCTGCATCTGACGCTGTGGCACGACACCGCTACTGAGTGGAGCGACACCGCCTGCAACGTTTACACCTGGAACGAATCAACCTACACGGAGACTGGTGACTATATTCAGCACTTTCAGACCGTCCACGATTGTGACAGTATGGTGACTTTGCACCTCACCATCCCCGAGTCCACCTCAGGGGACACTAGCGCCGTCGTCTGCGGCTCCTTCGACTGGCATGAGCATCTCAACATCACCCAATCCTGCGACAACCTCACACATACTTTCCCAGGTGGCAACGCTGCGGGCTGTGACTCCACCGTCACGCTGCATCTGACAATACACCATTCCTACGACAGCACACTATTTGTCTCCGTTTTGGAAAACGACCTGCCGTATTATTTCAACGGTCTTTCACTTTTTGAATCAGGTACGTACACCTACACCCTGTCAACGGTTGGTGGTTGTGACAGCATTTTGACCGTGAACCTGACGGTCATCCACAATGTGATGGCAGTGATGGATAGCCTTGCCTGCGAGAGCGAACTGCCGATTATATGGAACGGCATTGAGTTTAATACTGCGGGCACGAAAACGGCCGTCCTCACAGCTTCAACAGGCGCGGACAGTATTCTGGTGATGAACCTGTATGCGTTTCCGGCCACCTCCGGCGACACCACCGCCATCGCTTGCGACTCCTTCGACTGGTATGAGTACACCGGCATCACGCAGTCCGGCGAATACACCCATATCTTCGAAGGAGGGAGTGTCTACGGCTGCGACTCCACTGTCACACTACACATCACCGTCATTCCAATTCCGGAGGTGACTATTACAGGAACCACTACCATCTTTCCAGAGGATAGCACCATGCTCACAGCCATTGGTGCAGACAACTATATTTGGAGTACCGGAGATTATTCGGCAGCCATCACGGTAAATCCAACTGCCACAACAACATACAGCGTGACCGGAACAGATAGTTATGGCTGCATTGGGTCAGCATCTACTGTTGTTTCCGTACGTGCTGTTCCCACCCTAAATCCTTCTAAGTTGGGAACAGGTCTCAATAACATTGAATTAGATTGCAACGAGTTATCGGTTACTCTTTGCGCCAACGTGGTATCTACAGCCGAAGACTATATCGTTGAAAACATCCCGTATGATCCGCCATACAACTACACAGATGGCACTGGCATCACCCAATATCTTTCTGATGACATCTGGTCTTTTATCACCGACTTGCCGTTTACTTTCCGTTACTATGGCTTTTTATATAATCAGATTGTTCCCGGCTCAAATTCTGTAGCGACATTCAACACTAATAAGGCAAGACAATTTTGCGATTATCTCATTCAAGATAGCATTCCAAGTATGAACCTTTTTGCTAACACTATTTTTGCTTGTTATCGAGACATTAATCTTAATTATCATGGTACTGAAGGTGGTGCTTATGAGGGCGTTTTTGGCGAAGCACCCTACAGAAGATATAAACTGAGTTTCAACAATATTGGATTATTCGGCAATCAACATAGTGGTCACATGCCCTCTGACGATATATTCTCATCCATGATTGTTCTTTACGAAGGCACCAATGTTATTGACATATATATTAGAGATGCTCCTAACAATTCTTTTATGAATGGTGGCAATGGAGTTCTCGGTCTGCAAAACCGTACTGGAACTAAAGGAATTACTCCTCCTGGACGGAACACAGGGCCATGGACAGCACATGAGGAGGCTTGGCGATTCATACCTGTTGCGGATTCAAACTATACCGTAACATGGTATTTAGGCACGGATACAACTCTCGCCACGGGAATAATTGTCGGCACGGGTGACACGATTACCGTATTTCCTCAAGAGTCAACCGATTACACGGCACTTTTACATTACACTGATGGCTGTGGCAGTACCTTTACCATAGCCCACACCTGTCATGTGACAGTCAGCCACGAAAATCCAACAATAACAGTAGATGCTTCTGAGAATGAGATTTGTGATTTCGGAAGCACTACTCTCACGGCTACAGGTGCAGACACCTATCTCTGGAGCACGGGGGACGAAGGATCGAGTATCATCGCAACCCCGACCTCAACCACCACCTACTACGTCACTGGCTACAGTGGGAATGTATGTTCCACGATTGACAGCATTACTGTTATAGTATTGGAATCTGTAGATACAGTGATAACCGTTGCTGCCTGCGAAAGCTACACATGGAACGATCTAAATTACTACATTTCCGGATCCTATGTCCAACATTTCCAAACTGTTCACGGTTGTGACTCTACAGTCACCCTGCACCTGACCGTGAACCATTCCACCGACATTGTTTTGGAAGCCACTGTAATGGAAAATGACCTGCCCTACTTTTTCAACGGTCATCCGTATTATGAATCAGGTACTTATACCGACACCATGTTGACGGTGAATGGCTGCGACAGCATCATTTACACGCATTTGGTTGTATTACCTAATGTGCAGACCGAGATTGACAGCACCATCTGCGACAACATGCTGCCTTTCTTCTGGAATGGTAATTACTGTGTGCAGTCGGGTGATTACACGCACATACTCACGACAGTTTACGGTGCTGACAGTATTGTGACCCTGCACTTGACCGTTAACCCCGCGAATCACACGAATCTCTATCAAACCGCCTGCGACAGCTACACTTGGCGTGGCGAGACCTACACGGAAAGTGGCGACTATCCACTCTATCTGACCAACACGGCGGGCTGCGACTCCATCGTCACTCTACACCTAACGCTGTGGCACGACACCGCTACCGAGTGGAGTGACACCGCCTGCAACGTTTACACCTGGAACGAATCAAGCTACACGGAGACTGGTGACTATATTCAGCACTTCCAGACCGTCCACGGTTGTGACAGTATGGTGACTTTGCACCTCACCATCCCCGAGTCCACCTCCGGCGACACCACCGCCATCGCTTGCGACTCCTTCGACTGGTATGATCAGCTCAATATCACCCAATCCTGCGACAACCTCACACATACCTTTGTGGGTGGCAATGCTGCGGGCTGCGACTCCACCGTCACCCTGCATCTGACAATACACCATTCCTACGACAGCACACTGTTTGTCTCCGTTTTGGAAAACGATCTGCCTTACTTTTTCAATGGTCTTTCACTTTTTGAATCAGGTATGTATATCGACACAATGTTAAGGGTTAATTATTGTGACAGCATCGTAACATTGTATCTGACCGTATTGCACAATGTACAAACAGAAATTGACAATGCGATATGCAGCAGCCAACTCCCCTTTATATGGAACGACAGCACATATTTGCAGTCGGGCGATTACACGCAACAATTCTCTACCGTTTCAGGGAGTGATTCCATCGTCACCCTGCACCTTACCGTTCTCCACTCCGACACCACAGAGTTCTCCCAGATATGCTGTTATGATTACACTTGGAACGGTATAACATACTCGGCAACAGGCGATTATTTCCAAGCACTGATTAATCAATACGGTTGCGATTCACTGGTCATCATGCACCTTACGGTCTATGACACTGTCTTCCAACATTTCGCGATTGAAGCTTGCAACCAATATATATGGAACGGCATCAATTACACCACCTCCGGAGACTATACACAAACCTTTGTGGCGGTGACTGGCTGCGACAGCATCGTCACCCTACACCTTACCATCAACCCGACTCCAGAGGTGACCATTATAGGCGATACCGTCATTTGTCCAAACGGCGCTATTATGCTTACGGCTACCGGTGCAGACAACTACCTGTGGTCGAATGGATCCACCAACTCTTTTATCCCCGTGAACCAGTTCGGCATTTACAGCGTGACGGGGACGAGTGCGGCAGGCTGCGCCGATACGGCTTCCATCACTATTTTGGTCGCTCAACCTCCAGCCATCACCATCTCTGGTATCACAGACCTATGCGCTGGGGACACGAGTATAATTACAGCACATGGCGGCACCACGTATTTATGGGGCAACGGTTCAACAGACTCTGTCATGACGGTAAGTGACGCTGGAATTTGGCAAGTGATCGGCTATGACGAGAATGGATGCAATAGCATGGCCAGTGTAAACGTAAACATCTGGCAACCATCCATTTCCGATATTAGCACCTCTTCTTGTGAAAACTACATGTGGAACGATTCCTCATATACGCAATCAGGCGATTACACACAATATTTCCAAACGGTTCATGGTTGCGACTCTGTTGTCACTATGCACCTGACCATCTTCAATGACGAAACTTCCGAGTTCTCTATCGTTACCGAAGATTCCTGCTACACCTGGAACTCCCAATCCTACTGCGCCTCCGGCGACTACACCCAGACTTTACAGACCGTCCACGGCTGCGATTCTGTGGTGACCCTGCATCTGACCATTACCGTGGGCATTGACGATTACGACGGCTTCGATTTCAAGGTGTATCCGAACCCGACGAACGGCGTTGTCAATGTACAATGTACAATGAACAATGCACAATTTGGCGAGGTGGAATTACAGGTGTGCGACGCATACGGGCGATTGTTGGACGTGGTAGAGACGCAAAATTTTGCGTCTCTACAGACGGCACAGATCGACCTGTCACGGTATGCCGCCGGTGTCTATTTCCTGAAGGCCGTGGCGGACGGGGAAACCATCGCCGTGCGGAAGGTGGTGAAACAATAACACCTTGTTATAACGGTTCTCTCACGATGTAGGGCTGCCGCAATGCGACAGCCCTACATTTGTTTCGCTATTGCGTCGCTCTTCTGTCGGACCACTGTCGGAGAAGACCGACCGAGAACCGTGGCTAAACCGAAGCTGACGCGAACGTGAGAGGTGCCTAACCATCAACCTCTAACCCCCTAACAGTGTAGCCCTTTAACCGCGTAACCGCATCAACCCAAAAAAATCGTATCTTTGCCGCTTAATTTTTCATGGAATGAGAAACGACAACGACAGACGAAGAAACCACCGCAGAAACAACGGATCGGAACCTCAAAGAGATAACAACGCCAATGCGAATATAGCTGACAAAAAGAACGTTGAACCTGCCGCAGAAAAGAAGGAAGAACAGACGGACAAACCGCAGGATCAGCCTGAAAAGACGAAGGACAACAGCAACGACAAGCCCAAAAACGGCAACGGCAACGGCAAGAACAAGGATAACAACCGCAGACAAAAGAACAAGGCGAAAGGGGAACGACTGCTGAAAGACCCCACTCTGGTGCACAGCGACGACGAAGACGAGGAAGACCGCGAGTATTTCGACACGATGACCCCGGAGGAACTGGAGGAAATCACGAGGATGATGCGCAAGAAGACCGCCCCCGTTGACAAGCAGGACCTCGAAAGCAACGTGCCCGCAGGGGAGGACTGGGAGCCTTACCTTGACATGGACATCCGCACCGGCGTGTCATACGAGGCCGACAAGATCGCCGGCAACATCTTCCACACCCGCGGACTGAAAGACACCCCAAACCCCGAACGCGCCCACTGCGAACAATACCAATACAGCGCGTGCAAACTGCCCACTTACAACTGGATGGACAACTTGGAGATCGGGCTCGACTACCTCGAGTTCCCCATCGCGGAAGTGCGCTTCAAAAACAGCCATAAGGACTTCTATCTGCTGCCCCCCGGCGTCGTCTTCAAGGTGGGCGACATCGTGGCCGTGGAGTCCAGCCCCGGACACGACATCGGCATTGTGTCCATGCTTGGCCTGCAGGTGGAGCGTCAGATGAGAGCTAAACGCGTGAAGGTGGAGAATGTCACCAAGAAACTCTACCGCCACGCCCGTTACGCAGACATCGAAGAGTGGATTGCCACCGTGGACAAGGAGTATGCCACCATGCTATCCTCCCGCTACACAGCCTGGGATCTCGACCTGAAGATGAAGGTCAACGACGTGGAATACCAAGGCGACGGCACGAAGGCCATCTTCTACTATTCTGCCGAAGAGCGCGTGGACTTCCGCGAGCTGATCAAAATCCTGGCCGAGCAATTCCACATCCGTATCGAGATGCGCCAGATTGGAGTGCGCCAGGAGGCGGCCCGTTTGGGCGGCATCGGTTCCTGCGGACGCGAACTCTGCTGCTCGCAGTGGCTCACCAATTTCCAGTCCGTCTCCACCAGCACCGCCCGCACCCAACAGCTTTCCCTCAACCCGCAAAAGCTCGCCGGAATGTGCGGCAAGCTCAAATGCTGCCTCAACTTCGAACAAGAGACCTACCAACGCGAGCTAAAGGAGTTCCCATCCTCTAATATCGTGCTCAAGACCCAAAAAGGCAAGGGTATTTACAACAAAATCGACATTTTCAAGAAACTCGTGTGGTACGCCTACCAGGACGACCCCAACAATCTCTTCTCCATCCCCCTTGAGCGCGTGAAACAGATCATCAAGATGAACGAGCAGGGCAAAATGCCAGAGAACCTCGAAAGTTTTGCTGTCATCAACCAGAAGAAGATGGAGGAAAACAATAACGTGAGCGACGAAGAACTCAAACATATTGCAGATTCCTAATCTCCTATGAGACGTATATACCTGATAATCAGTTTTCTAACGCTGCTTGTTTTTATTGGTTGCAACTCCAAAATCTACTATGCCGAAATCAAGCAGCTGCCCCATGAGAAATGGGCGGTGGACAAACCGTTGTACTACAAGATGACCATTGAGGATTCCATGCAGTACTACAATATGTACATCCAGATGCGAAAC
>Ga0265299_10002322_pt1 | contig 19816 bp, 18 predicted proteins | sample AusTroGonzalo_MG_4_FD_193485 | JGI IMG/M metagenome (GOLD analysis project Ga0265299, IMG submission 193485) | Bovine rumen microbial communities from tropical cattle in Woodstock, Queensland, Australia - Gonzalo_02 | ecosystem: Host-associated > Mammals > Digestive system > Stomach > Rumen ... | reverse complement strand
CACACGGTCCACCAGTCTTGATGTCAGGATTTCGTTGTCGCTGGCTTTGCCTTCGCGCTTGGTAAATCCGCCGGGGAAACGTCCGGCTGCACTGTACTGTTCACGATAATCTACCTGCAAAGGCATGAAATCTGTTCCGGGAACTGCATCTTTTGCGGCACAAACAGTGGCGAGCAATACGGTATTGTTCATGCGGAGAACAACTGAGCCGTCGGTCTGTTTTGCCACTTTCCCGGTTTCAATGGTGATGGTACGTCCATCAGCCAATTGAAGGGTTTTTGTAATTACGTTCATCTTAATTAAACATCTAAAATATAAAAAACAGCCGCAAAGTTACACATAATTATATTAATAAACGAGAAAACTCAATATTTTTTTTAATTTTTCACTATTCACTTTCCTTTTTTCTTTTCTTTTTCGTATCTTTGCACCCGTAAAACGAAATTCTAATTAGAAAAAATGAAACATATTTGTAAAGTAGCAGCCGTAGCTTTGGCTGCATTATCAGTTGCTTCGTGCAACAACAATAAGTTTACCGTCGAAGGTCAGATTGCAGGCGCCAAGGACTCTGTACTCTACTTCGAGAACGTAGGTTTGGAAGGCATCAACGTGCTCGACTCTGTAAAACTTAACGACAACGGCGAATTCTCATTCAGTCAGGATGCCCAGACTGCCCCCGAATTCTATCGTTTGCGCATTGCCGACCAGATTATCAACGTAAGTATCGACTCTACCGAAACCGTACAGATTAAGGGCCAGTACCCAGGTATGGCATCGAACTATACAGTTAGCGGCTCGGACAACTGCGATAAGATTCGTGAGTTGGCTCTCAAGCAGATGGACCTGCAGGCTAAGGCCATCGCTCTGCAGAGCAATACCGAGTTAGGTATTGCCAAGGCTAACGACAGCATCCAGACACTGATAGACGCCTACAAAGAAGAGGTGAAGCGCGATTATATCTACAAAGAGCCTTACAAGGCATACGCTTATTTCGCACTTTTCCAGGCTATTGGTAACTATCTGATTTTCAACCCCCGTACAAACAAGGACGACATTAAGGCATTTGCAGCCGTTGCTACCAGCTGGGACACTTACTACCCCCACGCCGAGCGCGGACAGAACCTGCACAACATCGCCATTGAAGGTATGAAAAACCAGCGCATTGTTGACGCCCAGAATACAGACATCCAGATAGACGCCAGCAAGGTACAGGAAGCAGGTGTACTTGACATCGCCTTGATAGACAACAAAGGTAACGAGCGTCATCTTACCGACCTGAAGGGTCAGGTAGTACTGCTCGACTTCCATGTTTTTGCCCTCAAGGATTCTCCAGCACGTATCATCATGCTACGCGAATTGTACAATAAATATCACGCTCAGGGCTTCGAGATTTACCAGGTAAGCCTTGATGCCGACGAGCACTTCTGGAAGCAGCAGACAGCTGCGCTTCCTTGGATTAACGTTCGCGACGAAGACGGCGCAGGCTCGCAGCGCCTGGCTCTCTATAACATCCAGGCCGTTCCCGATTTCTTCATTATCGACCGTGGCAACAATCTTGTAAGACGTGCCGCACAGATTAATGATCTTGAGGCCGAGATTAAGAAGTTGCTGTAGCATATAATGCTTTTTATCGCCATGCAGTAATCACCAATGAACATCCCCGGGTTTAAACAATGGTTTAACTCTCTGCAAACAAGATCAGCTTTAGGCATCATCATCCTTGCAGGTGTACTGATAGAAGCTACTTCAGCAGTACAATATTGGTATGCCAGCAAAAGACTGCAAGAAGAAGTCCAGCAGCGTGCAGAAAGCGAACTTAGAATAAAAAACCTGGAAATTCAAAAGGTGATGATAGCTGTTGAGACAGCAATAAACAACTCGGCAGCATCTGTAGAGGAACTTTTATCACAGCCCGACTCTCTTTATAAGATTGCCCGTAGAATCGTTGAGCAGAATAACCATATCGTTGGAGTTGGCATGTTATTCAAAGCCAACTACTACCCACAAAAGGGACGTTGGTACGAGCCCTATGTGGTTCAGCGTAACGACGGTAAGATTGAGCAAGCTCAGATTGGAGGTCCAAACCATGACTATCTGAACGCCAACTGGTTTAAAGCGGCCATTGCCGCAGAACGGGGCTATTGGAGCGAGCCTTATTACGATGAAGCCGGTGCTATGATGATGCTCAGCACCTATTCCACCCCCATCAGGAACAGCCAAGGCGAAACCGTTGGTTTGTTAGTTGCTGATGTTCCGCTTGATTGGCTATCTGAGGTTATCAATGCCCAACATATCTACTCGTCCAGCTACGATGTGCTGATTTCAAGAACAGGCCAGATTATGGTTTGTCCAGTAGAAAGCCTTGTGATGCAAAACTGCATCGAAGTAGCCAAAACCAAGTTTAAAGACACAACTATCAGCAACGTCAATAGCCAGATGATGGCCATGAAGAGTGGAAAAGCCACAGTAACAGACGACCAAGGCGAAAAGAAATACATTTTCTATGCCCCCGTTGGAGGCGATGCCGGCTGGTCGATGGCAGTGGTATGTTCGGAAAGCGAGATTTACCATGGCCTGCGACAGCTACGCTTCCATCTACTGGTGTTAATGTTCATCGGACTGGCGTTGCTCACATACATTCTAATCCGCACAATACAAGGATTTAAGCGTTTGCAGGAGGTCTATGCCGAAAAGGAACGTATAGGCTGTGAGCTCCACATTGCCAGCACCATTCAGATGGGTATGTTGCCCAAGACCTGCCCTTCGACACCAGAACGCGATGACATAGATGTTTTTGGACAGCTTACTCCTGCCAAAGAAGTTGGTGGCGACCTCTATGACTATTACATCCGCGATGAGAAGTTATTCTTCTGTATAGGCGATGTTTCGGGAAAAGGCATCCCCGCATCGTTAGTTATGGCTGTGACCCGCTCACTTTTCAGGACAATTTCAACACACGAAGCTCTGCCCGATCGTATTGTAACAGCCATCAATGAATCAATGAGCGAGACGATCGAATCGAACATGTTTGTAACACTCTTTGTTGGCGTTCTCGATCTGCCCACAGGCCACCTTTGTTACTGCAACGCAGGCCATAATGCCCCACTGCTTATTAACGAAAATGCCGAATTCCTTCCTGTTGACAACAATATTCCTATCGGAATTATGGCCGATTGGAAATATTCCAACCAGGAAAGTCTGATTGGTTTAGACACCACGTTATTCTTATATACAGACGGACTTACCGAGGCCGAACGTACGGACCATACGCAGTTTGGTATAGAAAGAGTATGCGAGGTTATAAAAAACAGTGATAAACATCAATCTTCTAAAGCATTAGTAAATCATATGAGCGATGCCGTTAATCAATTCGTAGGAGAAGCCGATCAAAGCGACGACATGACTCTGCTTGGCGTGAAGTATATCAAGCAGCATCGAGCCACGCTTTTTAGTGAGAGTATAACCCTGCCCAACAATGTGCAGGAGGTACCTAAACTCAACGAGTTCGTTGATAAGGCTTGCGAGGCTGTAAAGCTGGATATGAGCACCACAATGAAGCTGAATCTTGCCATAGAAGAGGCTGTGGTCAATGTCATGAACTACGCGTATCCTGCAGGAACCGAAGGAACAGTAAAAATCGAAGCCGTGGCAAATGACGTAAGGCTCAAATTCGTTATTACAGACAAAGGAACAGCCTTTGACCCCACAGCAAAGAAAGAGGTTGACACGACCCTCTCTGCCGAGGAGCGTAGCATAGGCGGATTGGGTATTCATCTGGTTCGTCAGATCATGGACTCTATCAATTATGAGCGAGTTAACGGAATGAATGTATTGACATTAAGAAAAAAGCTATAAAATAAACTATATCGTTATGAAAACAACATTTAAAGAAGAAAACGGAAACTTCGTTATGTATTTTGAAGGTCGTCTCGACACAGCAGCTGCTCCTAACGTAGAGCAGGAGATGAAAGTTCTTTACGAAAGTGAAGGTCACGACATCATTCTTGACTGTACCCAATTAGATTATATCTCTTCCAGCGGCCTGCGTCTTTTCTTAAGCCTTCTTAAAATAGCCAAGCCCAAAGGAAGTCATGTATTCATTACAGGATTGAACGATGATTTGCGCCAGGTATTTGCCATGACTGGCTTTATTAATCTTTTCGAGTTCAAATAAATGGCTCATCTTTCACCACACGGCGAGGAGCTGGTTAATCAGTTCCGAACTTTTCGCCCTCAGTATGAAGAACTTCTGCATCAGGTCGACAGCCGGTTGCGGAAAGTTCTTCACGAGCAGGGGGTAGAGCTTAATGCCATTGAAAGTCGTGTAAAATCAGAAGAGTCATTTATTGGCAAATTAGAGCGTAAAGGCGAGAAATACCAAAGCCTGGAGGACATCACAGATTTGGTAGGCTTCCGTATTATCACATTTTTTACAGACGATGTTGACAAGGTCGCAGCCATAGTCAAAAACCTGTTTGTTGTTAACTGGGAGGAATCGGTTGACAAGCGCAAACTACACGAGCTCACAAGTTTTGGCTATAACTCACTGCATTACATCTGTAATCTTAAGGAAGGACCTTTAAGCAGAATTCCTTTCGAAATACAGATGAGAACAGCCCTGCAGCACGTTTGGTCGGCCATTGAACACGATATAGGCTACAAAGGAGCAGTAAAGTTACCGCCAGAGTTCAGAAGACAATTCAGCCGTCTGGCAGGTATGCTTGAACTTGCCGACGACGAGTTCAGCAGACTTCGCATCACAATGGCCGATTATCGCAGACAGATTAAGGCACTTGTTAAAAACGGGCAACTTGACGATGTTCCGCTATCAACAGACTCCTTCCGCAGTTTCTTGGAGCTACATCCGTTCGAACGACTCAATCAGCGCATAGCAGCTGTTAACCAAGCAGAGATATTCCCTGTATCATTAATGCCATTCTTACGTATTCTTGAGTCATTCAACATACAAACGCTTGGAGATGTTCAGCGATTTATTGACGACAATAGCGAAGATGCATACCAGTTAGCCCTATCGCATTTGGCTGTAACCGATCTTGACATCCTCTCGGAAACCATTGGTCTTCAGTATCTCAGTCTGGTTCATGTTCTTAAGAATGGAGGTGGCCGAGCAGGACTTTGTATGATTTACGACACCATTAATGGTGCCAGCGAAGCCAACATGGCACTGGCCGACTGGATGCTTGAGCAAGCGAAGACGCTGCCGTTTATGCAGAAGAAATAGCTTCTCTCTTACAAAATATCAGTATTTTCTGTTGGGATTTTTGGGAAACCATCCTTTCTCAACCCTCTTTTTCTGTGCAAAGAGTTCACCTATACCCCAAAGGGCAGAGGCACCAAATACGCCTACAATTGACGAAAGGATGGCATTCTCAATAAAAAGTGCACCAACTATGCACACCAAACCGATTATGAGATATAGGATCCATGGTTTGGTACCCCAATAATACTCGGTCTTTATAACAATAGGATGCCATATACCTATGGCAAGAAACGTGCAAGCTGCTATAATTATTCCTGTAAAATACATATTCAAACATTAAAAACTTTTCAACCACGCTTTGAGCTCAAATACCATCTCGTAATGATAGGCAAAGGTTTCGCGATAGCCCCAGCCATGTCCACCTGTAGGATAGATATGGATAGATGCAGGCACATCGTGCTTATACAGCTGCTGATAGTAGTTAAAACCATTAGCAGCAGGCACAGCCTTGTCGTCGTCACTTAATGCCAGGAAGGCACGTGGTGTAGTACGATTCACCTGCAAATCGTTACTGTAATCAAGCTCCAACTTCTTGTACTCCTTCAACTCTTTCTTTCCCTCAGGAGCTGTACCTAAGAAGTTATCGTGCGACCCCTTGTGAGTAAAGCCCAAATCCATCGTAATAACCGGATAGAAAAGAATCTGGAAATTAGGAACAGCCTCACCCTTGGCATGAGTGGCAATAGTTGATGCCAGATGGCCGCCAGCCGAAAAACCCATAATTCCCACATCGTTAGGATTAATATGCCACTCGGCAGCGTGGATACGAACAGTCTTCATTGCCTCTTCAGCATCGCTGATTGGGACCATACGGTTGCCATGAGGCATACGGTATTTAAGCACAATAAGGGCAATGCCCTGCATATTGAAGAATGGTGCCCACTGATGCCCCTCGTGATCCATAGCCAGATGACTATAGCCGCCGCCAGGACAGCATACAACGGCACGGCCTGTAGCTTTCTGAGCATCGGGCAGATAAACTGTAAGCTCTGCCTTATCGCCCCCGTCGGAGCTCACCACCTCCGGACCATCAGGCCAAAGTGGCATTGTTATAGGATTCTGTGAAAAAACCACAGCAGAAAGGGCCAACAACGATGTTGTTAATAATGTTCTTAGACACTTCATTGAGTTATAATTTTTAAATTTGGCGCAAAGGTACTAAAAAAAAGCAACGTATAACGCGGTTTTTACGGATTTTTATTATCTTTGCAGGCAGAAACTTGAAACTTTACGATAAATTATGAAGAAAATCTTAGCTGTTACAGCACTTGCATTATTTACACTTGGTTCTCAGGCCAAAGTAAGACTACCTCATCTGATTGGCGACAACATGGTTTTACAGCAGCAAACCGACGCACGCCTGTGGGGATGGGCCAAGCCAGGCCTAACCATAAAAGTAACGACTTCGTGGAGTAACGAAACCGCCACCGTCAAGGCCAGAAAAAACGGTGAATGGCTGGTAAAAATAAAGACACCAAAAGCCAGTTACACACCACTTTCAATTACCTTCGACGATGGCGATAAGGTAACCATCAACAACGTATTGGCAGGCGAGGTTTGGGTATGTGCAGGCCAATCGAACATGGAGATGCCTGTAAAAGGTTTCTGGATGTGCCCTGTAAAGGATTACAATCAGGTAGTCATAGATGCCAAGAACCATGCAGGAGTGCGTTCTGTAAAAATACCAAGCATCATGGCTGCCAAGCCACAAAACGACGCTCAATGCGAATGGCGCGTATGCTCACCAAAGTCGGTTGGTGATTTTTCGGCTACAGGCTATTTCTTCGCTCGTACCATGCACCAAGCGCTCGACATACCTATCGGACTTATTGAGGCCAATAAGGGCGGTTCACGTGTTGAAAGCTGGCTAACCAAGGAGAATCTTGAGAAATACACCAACGACCCCACCGACTCGATTGAGATTTGTAAGAAATGGGCACAATACGATTATCATCGTTCACTGCTATGGGGAAATGGCACCTTTAATCCTATCCTGAACTTCACCGTAAAGGGCATCCTGTTCTATCAGGGCTGCTCAAACGTGGGCGATCCAGGCGACCAGTACTCTCAACGTTTGAAACTGCTGGTTGACCAGTGGCGCGGTCAGTTTGCCTTAGGAGAGATTCCCTTCTATTTTGTACAAATAGCCCCCTATCGTTACGACGATGATAACAACGGCATTAGCGGTGCTCTGTTACGCGAACAGCAGTTCAAGGCACAGCAACTGATACCCAACAGTTCGCTGGTATGCATTAACGATTTGGTTTACCCCTACGAGTTCAGTCAGATTCATCCCACCCAGAAACAACAGGTTGGTGAACGCCTGGCTTATACGGCACTGGTACGCGACTACGGCTTTGAAGGCATTCTCTACCAGAGTTCAACCTATAAAGACATGAATATCAAAGGAGATGTCATCTACATCCATTTAGACAACAACTACCACACCGATGCGCCTTTTGAAGACATCCAGGGCTTTGAGATAGCTGGCGACGATAAGGTTTTCTATCCCGCTACAGCCCAGCACTTCTGGCAGCCTGGTGGCGGTTATTGGGACGAGGCCATCAAGGTTTCATCGCCCCAGGTAAAGAAGCCCATAGCGGTGCGCTATTGTTTCAAGAACTTCCAGATAGGCAACGTGAAGAACGGCGCCAATCTGCCATTATTCCCATTCAGAACAGATAACTGGTAAATCCAATGACAGAACATCCATTAGAGGTATTCCACTTCTGCCCCAAGTGTGGCAGTCAGGATTTTGAGATTCATAACGCTTTGAGTCGCCACTGTGCCAACTGCGGCTTCACTTTCTACCAGAACCCGCGTGCATCGACAGCCGCCTTTATTCTGAACGAGAAAGGAGAGCTACTGGTGGCTCGTCGCGGCAAGGAACCAGCCAAAGGAACCCTTGACCTGCCAGGCGGATTTGTTGACAATAATGAGAACGCCGAAGAAGGCATGGTAAGGGAAATCAAAGAAGAAACCGGGCTCGACTTAAGTCCCGAAACAGTTGAGTATCAGTTCTCTATCCCCAATGTCTACCACTACTCAGGCATGGACATCCATACACTTGATTTATTCTTCCTATGCCGTGTTTCGGGGCAGACCGAGGTAAAGGCTAACGACGATGCCGCCGAATTGCAGTGGGTACCCCTCCAAGAGGTGTATGTTGAGCGCTTCGGACTGCGATCTATCCGTCAAGCTGTACACCGTTTCTTGGCGCAAAATTGTTAATAAATCTAAAAATCCTCTATATATATAAGGTGGAAGAGAGTTTTTTGCTTACTTTTGCAGCCCAAAAGAAATATAACGCGACAGAATATGCAAAAGAACTTAGTGATAGTGGAGTCGCCCGCAAAGGCAAAGACTATTGAAAAATTCCTGGGAAAGGACTACAAGGTCATGTCGAGCTACGGACACATCCGTGATTTGAAGAAAAGAGAAATCAGCATCGACGAGAAGACGCTGGAACCAGAATATGAGATTCCTGAAGAAAAGGTTAGTCTGGTTGACGATTTAAAATCAAAAGCCAGTAAGGCAGAGACCGTATGGCTGGCATCCGATGAGGACCGCGAAGGAGAAGCTATCTCATGGCACCTTTGCGAAGTATTAGGACTTGACGAGCAGAAGACCAATCGTATTGTATTCCACGAGATTACCGAATCGGCCATTCTGGATGCCATTGAGCATCCTCGCCACATCAACATGGATTTGGTAAACGCCCAGCAGGCCCGTCGTGTACTCGACCGCCTGGTAGGTTTCAAACTCTCACCAGTACTTTGGCGCAAAGTTAAACCAGCCCTGTCAGCTGGTCGCGTACAGAGCGTTGCCGTTCGACTGATTGTTGAACGCGAGCGCGAAATCCAGAACTTTAAGAGTGAGCCCTATTATAGCGTGAGCGGTGTGTTTGCTGTTGCTAATCCCGATGGATCAGCATCGGAGGTTAAGGCACAGTTGAACAAACGATTCAGCACTGAGGAGGAGGTAATGGAATTCTTGGAGAAATGCAAGACAGCAACCTTTACAGCCGATGCCATCACCAAGAAGCCTTCAAAACGTACACCCGCTCCCCCATTCACCACTTCAACCCTGCAACAGGAGGCCGCCCGTAAGCTCGGATTCACGGTTAGTCAGACCATGATGGTGGCTCAGCACCTGTACGAGAGCGGACGCATCACATACATGCGTACCGACTCTGTAAACCTGTCGCAACTTTGTTTGAATGCCAGCAAGAGCGAGATTGTTAACTTGTATGGCGAGAACTATAGCAAGACCCGCAAGTACCACACCAATTCGAAAGGTGCTCAGGAAGCGCACGAGGCCATCCGTCCATCATACATGAATATGACCGAGATCGAGGGCAGTGCTCAGGAGCGTAAACTCTACGATTTGATTTGGAAGCGTACCATCGCTAGCCAGATGGCTGATGCTGAGATTGAGAAAACCACTATTACCATCAAGAGTGATGCCATTGAGGAGGTATTCACCGCTCAGGGTGAGGTTATCAAGTTCGATGGTTTCCTGAAAGTTTATCGCGAATCATCCGACGAAGACGAATCGGGCGAGGACTACAGCCACTCACTGCCTGTTATCAAGAAAGGCCAGGAACTGGTTCGCCGTGAGATTCTTACCACCGAGCGCTTCAGTGCAGGCCCTCAGCGTTATACTGAGGCCAGCCTGGTACACAAGATGGAAGAACTGGGTATTGGTCGCCCATCAACATATGCACCAACCATCTCTACCATCCAGCAGCGCGAATACGTAATGAAGGGCGACAAGAAGGGCGAGGAGCGCTTCTACTCTATCTTCCAGCTGAAGGGTAAGCAGATTACACAGAAGACACGTAAGGAAATGGCTGGTTCGGAGCGAGGTAAGCTACTGCCAACCGACATAGGAACCGTTGTTAACGATTTCCTGATGGAGAACTTCCCTGGCATTATGGACTATAACTTCACAGCCAAGGTTGAGCAGGACTTCGATAAGATTGCCGAAGGCGACGAGAAATGGAAGGACATGATGAAGCACTTCTACAAGGACTTTGAGCCAACGGTTGAAGAAACCCTTAACAGCCGCCAGAAGTTTAAGGCTGGTGAACGTGAGCTGGGTATGGATCCTAAGACCGGACGCCCCGTTTACGTAAAGATTGGACGCTTTGGACCTGTCGTTCAGATTGGTTCATCTGAAGATAAAGACAAGCCTCTGTTTGCTCAGCTGCCCAAGGAACTGAGCATGGAGACCATCACCATGGACGAAGCCATGGAGCTGTTTAAGCTGCCACGCGACTTGGGTGAGTTTGAGGGTCAGACCGTTAGTGTAGGCGCAGGCCGATTCGGTCCTTACGTGAAACACGACCGTATGTTTGCATCGCTGCCTAAGGATGCCGACCCCATGGCTATCACACTCGACGAGGCCATCGCTTTGATTCAGGAGAAGCGCCGCCAGGAAGCAGCTAAGCACATGAAGTTCTTCCTGGAGGATCCCAAACTCGAGATTATGAACGGTATCTACGGCCCCTATCTGGCCTACGACGGCCAGAACTACCGTCTGCCAAAGAACTTACACGAAAACGCTAAGGATCTTACCTACGATGAGTGTATGAAGATTATCGAGCAGATGAAGACCGAGGATGGCGACAAGAAATCGGGCAAGCGAGGCGCCAGAAAAGGCACAACCAAGAGAACCACTGCAAAGAAAACAACTAAAAAAGCAGAAGCAGAGGCATGAAGCGCATAATCCTGATAGGCTATATGGGAGCTGGTAAGACCACTATTGGCAAGGCTCTCTCAAAGGAGTTAGGAGCCACCTTCTACGACCTCGACTGGTATATAGAAAGCCGCATGCGCAAAACGGTAGCCCAGATATTTGCCGAACGTGGCGAAGAAGGGTTCCGCAAAATGGAGCACAGCATGCTACACGAAGTGGCCGAGTTTGAAAATGTCATCATTAGCTGCGGCGGAGGTACGCCTTGCTTCTTTGACAATATGGACTATCTGAACCAGCAGGGACTGACAGTTTATCTGAAGGCCGACCCTGAGGTACTGTATAACCACCTGCTGATGGGAAAGGTTGAACGTCCGCTTATCAAAGGTAAAAGCCCTGAGGAGCTGATTACCTTTATCCGCGAACAGCTCAACAAGCGCGAGCCTTTCTACACAAAGGCTAAATATACACTCGACGTGAGCCTGATGGACAACTACGAGAAAATCAAAATCAGCGTCGATAAGATTAAAGAATTACTTGGTTTATAATACATTCATATCCGTTACAAGATGAAGAAATGGACGATTGAGGACTCGAAGGAGCTTTACAACATCAATGGTTGGGGCACTTCCTATTTTGGTATTAACGACAAGGGCGATGTTTACGTTACCCCAAGCAAGAACAGTACACAGATTGACTTGCGCGAGATAATGGACGAACTGGCACTGCGTGATGTTACGCCCCCCGTATTGCTGCGTTTCCCCGATATTCTGGATAATCGTATCGAGAAGACGTGGAGCTGCTTCAAGAAGGCTGCTCAAGAATACAATTACAAGGGCGAGAACTACGTAGTTTACCCTATCAAGGTAAACCAGATACAGCCCGTAGTAGAGGAGATTATCTCGCACGGAAAGAAGTTCAACCTTGGCGTTGAAGCCGGCTCTAAGCCCGAACTCCACGCCGTTATTGCCGTTCAGTGCCAAAGCGATTCTATCATCGTATGCAACGGATATAAGGACCAGAGCTACATCGAACTGGCTCTGCTGGCACAGAAGATGGGTAAACGCATCTTCATTGTGGTAGAGAAACTTAACGAGCTCGAGATTATCGCAAAGGTTGCCAAGAAAATGGGTATCCGTCCAAACATCGGTATCCGCATCAAACTGGCTTCAAGCGGCTCAGGCAAATGGGAAGAGAGCGGTGGCGATGCCTCAAAGTTCGGACTCACCAGCGCCGAATTACTTGAAGCCCTCGAACTGCTCGACAAGAAGGATATGCGCGATTGTTTGCGCCTTATCCACTTCCACATTGGTAGCCAGATTACCAAGATTCGCCGCATCCAGACTGCTCTTCGCGAAGCCTCGCAGTTCTATATCCAGCTGCATAAGATGGGCTACAACGTAGACTTTGTTGACTGCGGTGGCGGACTTGGCGTTGACTACGACGGTACACGTTCTCCATCAAGCGAGAGTTCGGTTAACTACTCTATCCAGGAGTACGTTAACGACTGTATCTATACCTTCGTCGAGGCAGCCAATAAGAATAACCTCCCTCACCCCAATATCATCACCGAGAGTGGCCGTTCGCTGGCTGCACACCACTCGGTACTGGTCATCGATGTGCTTGAGACAGCCTCTTTGCCCGAGATGCCCGAGGAGTACGAGCCTGATGAGAATGCACATCAGCTTGTAAAGGATCTGTATGAAATCTGGGACAACCTCTCGCCTCGCAATGTGCTTGAGGACTGGCACGATGCCGAACAGATACGTGAGGAAGTGCTCGACCTGTTTGCACACGGTATCGTAGACCTGAAGACACGTGCAGAGATCGAAGCCATGTACTGGAGCGTTTGTCATGAGATTAACATCCTGACAAAGAGTCTGAAGCATATCCCCGAAGAGCTGATGAATATCGACAAGTTGCTGGCCGACAAATACTTCTGTAACTTCTCACTGTTCCAAAGTCTGCCCGACAGCTGGGCTATCGACCAGCTCTTCCCCATCATGCCTATCCAGAGACTCGATGAGCGCCCAACCCGCAATGCAACCATTCAGGACATCACCTGCGACAGCGATGGTAAGGTAGCAAACTTTGTTACGAACCGCCATAACTCTCACTCACTACCGGTACATGCACTTAAGAAGAGCGAGCCTTACTACCTTGGCGTGTTCCTTGTAGGTGCCTACCAAGAGATCTTAGGCGATATGCACAACCTGTTTGGCGACACCAATGCCGTACACATCTCAGAGAAGGATGGCAGCTATCACATTGACCAGATTATCGATGGTGAGACTGTGGCCGAAGTGCTTGATTACGTACAGTACGACCCCAAGAAGCTGGTTCGCCAGCTTGAGGTTTGGGTAGCTAAGAGTGTGAAGCAAGGAAAGATCTCGCTCGAAGAAGGCAAGGAATTCCTATCCAACTATCGTAGTGGACTTTACGGATATACATATCTTGAATAATGAAAGAAAAAATTACTGTTGTGAAGGTGGGCGGAGCCGTAGTCGAAGACGAGGCTCAGCTCACTCAACTTTTAAAAGACTTTAGTGCCATCGAGGGCAAAAAGGTGCTCATCCATGGCGGTGGCCGTCGAGCCACACAGGTAGCAGCCTCATTAGGCATCGAGTCGAAGATGGTTGGCGGTCGTCGTATTACCGATGCCGACATGCTGAGCGTGGTCACCATGGTCTACGGCGGCTTGGTAAACAAGAATCTTGTAGCCCGTTTGCAGGCTAACGGTGTGAACGCTTTAGGACTGACAGGTGCCGACGTGGATGTCATCCGCAGCCACAAGCGCCCCATTAAGGATGGCGTTGACTTTGGCTTTGTAGGCGATGTAGACCGTGCCGACGGCAAGATGCTGAGCCACCTTATCGAGGCAGGTATCACACCAGTTATGGCACCACTCACCCACGACGGCGAGGGCCACATACTAAACACCAACGCCGACACCATTGCCAGCGAGACAGCCAAAGCCCTGGCCCCCTATTACGACGTAACCCTCATCTACAGTTTCGAAAAGAAAGGCGTGCTGCGTAACCCTGATGATGACGACTCAGTAATCCCCACCATCACCCGCGCCGATTTTGAGCAGTACAAAGCCGATGGTACCATCAGCGGTGGTATGCTGCCTAAGATCGAGAACGCCTTGAGCGCCATCGATGCTGGTGTGAGCCGAGTAATTATTACCCTGGCCACAGCCATTGACGGCCACAGTGGAACGCAGATCTTCTAAAGCATCGAAAAAAAGAGATATTTTTTTGTTTTACTTGTAACTTTTGCCCCAGGCTAATCGTCATATAATAAGAGAGGATGAAAAAGATAAGTTTTAAAAACGACATCTTACCGCTGAAGAACGAGCTCTACAGGCTTGCCCTCCGCATCACCCTCAACCCTGCAGAGGCAGAGGATGTAGTACAGGACACGATGATAAAGGTGTGGAACCGCCGCGAGCAATGGGATGACATCGAATCGATTGAAGCCTTTTGTCTCACTATCTGCCGCAACCTGGCACTCGACAGGACGCGTAAGTTAGAAAACCAGAACCAAAGTCTGGAAGAAGGCGACCACGACAAAGCCGACCAAAGCTACACCTCTAATCCTGAGGAGCAGGCTATGCAGCGCGATCGTATTGAGCTGATACGCCAACTGATTAGTGAGCTGCCCGAAAAACAACGAAGTGCCATGCACCTACGAGAGTTTGAAGGCAAGAGTTATAAAGAAATAGCGTCGATAATGGCCATTAGCGAAGAGCAGGTAAAAGTAAACATCTTCCGCGCCCGCCAAGCCATCCGACAAAAATATATAGAAACCGAGAAATATGGATTATAAGTACATCGAACAGTTACTGGAGCGCTACTGGCAGTGTGAGACCACACTGCAGGAGGAGTCTATTCTGCGCACATTCTTCAGTCAGGAGGATGTTCCAGCCAGTCTTAAGCAGTACCAAGCACTGTTTACTCTCCAGCAGGAGAAGCAAGAGTTGGGCGATGACTTCGACACCCGTATACTCGAAATGGTAGGCGAGAAGGAAGAGCAGCCAAAGGCCAAGGTGGTAAGTCTTACCACACGCCTCATGCCTCTTTTCCGTGCTGCAGCCGTGGTAGCCATTATCCTTACACTGGGTAATGCCGCACAGGCACCTTGGGACCGCGGATGGGACGACCCAAAGGACGCTTACGCCAAGTTCCACCAGCAGCACCAGGCCGACTCCGTTAATACCCTCGGCACCATGCAGGCCGAGAACATGGCCGATACCGTTAAGGTAAATGCCACGGAGACACCTGCCCTATATGAATAAGAAATTTTTTCTATGCTTTCTTTATAATAAAACAAGTAAAACAATTACGAAGAAGCTGTGAAGCTTCGTTCGTTTCTCTCAAATTTTCAGGAAATACTAACGCTGAAGTTAAAGGCTGCACAAATGTGCAGCCTTCTTCAATTTTATATGTTTTACTTCTTCATTCTCAGGTTCAACTGGTATATTGCAGGCAGCAACATACACAGCGAGAAGACAACTGCCAGCAGTACACGCTGCTCGCCAATCAGTTCGGCCAGTTTTAAGTCGGCTGTACCATACGCTGCTTTCGAGAGGTTATAAACCACATAGGCCACCGAATTGTTCACCCAGTGGAACACCACTCCAGGAACGATACTACCTGTACGGCAGTACATCCATCCTAACAGTAGTCCGGCAAGAAAAGCATGCGGCATTTGTGCAGGGTTAAAATGCGACAAAGCAAACAAGGCAGCCGAGATTGCAATGCCTATCCAGCAGTTCTGATTCCACTTAAGCAGACTGCGCAGTATAGCGCCACGAAACACCACCTCCTCAACAAGAGGTGCCAGCAGTCCTATCACAAAGTATCCCATGCGGTTCGACATCAGTCCGTCAACACCCTCTTCCATCAGATTTGGCAGCTCAGGCATAGCCTCCTGCAGCCACATCGATGGCACGATGCAACCCATAGCAGCCATCACACACCAAAACAACACTGCCCAAGGACGGGTACGTATCCAATGGCGACTTACCTCAGCCCATTTTGTTACCAAAAACAGCACTAATGCCAGCACGTTAAATGCAGTCAGCGTACCAATCATAAAGGGAGCACTCACTACATCACTATACCCCAGCACCTGATTCCACACCAGCTTGGCAACCGCAGAGACAACTACCTGAATGGCTGCAAATACTACTGTATAAAATAACGCATTCTTCATTTCTTTATCTTTTCAAACAGTTCTCTTGTATATTTCTCGTCATCCGCCAACTGCTTCACCAGCTCTTCGGTCGACACGAAATACATCTCGTTACGCACATAACATAAGAAAGTAACATCAAGCGACTTTCCGTACAAGTCACCTTTATAATCCAGAATATTTACCTCTAAAGTCCTTTGCTGGCCTTTAAAAGTTGGTCTATTGCCAATATTCATCATGCCCTTCATAGGCTCTCCGCCCTCAATGCTCACCCATACGGCATACACGCCATTGGCAGGTATCAGCTTTTCAGGATTGTCGGGCATCACGTTGGCAGTAGGATATCCCAGTCCAGTACCAATATGCTCACCAGTCACCACATGGCCAGTCAGCTTATAATAACGTGTAAGCATTGACGAACACTCATACACCTTGCCTTGCTCACCTATAAAACGTCTAATCAACGATGAACTCACAGGATCGTCAATGCCAGCCACCAGCAACGACTTTGCCTTACGAACCTCTATTCCCAGTTCTTTGCCAAAAGCCACATAGTCGTCGAAACTTTCGGTACGTCCACGACCAAAGCGGTTGTCGTAGCCAAGACATAGCAGTTTTACATTCAAACGGTACTGTAGTATCTGTTCCATAAACTCACGAGCCGTGAGCTGTGCTATCTCCATGGTGAAAGGCAGAACCACCAGATAGTCGATACCAAGCCCCTCAAGCAGTTTCACCTTCTCTTCGAGTGTAGTTATGAGCTGAGCCTGAAAACCAGGCACAAACAGCTGTTGCGGCATCTTATCGAATGTAATCACCATCGACTTGTAATGGTGCTCTGCGGCATATTCTTTCATCTGCCTGATAACCAGCTGATGGCCTGCATGTACCCCATCGAACACGCCAATCGTTGCAGCGCATTCGGGTACTATCATCGTATCGTTTATATCGTAGAATATCTCCATATTAGGCTGCAAAGGTACTCAAAAATCCGGAAATTTACCTTGCCAATCAATCATTTTTAGTTATTTTCTCTTAATAATTTGGATATTTAAAGAATTCTAATTACCTTTGCACCCGCAAAAATAATTATTGCATCGGACTTGTAGCTCAGTTGGTTAGAGCAACAGACTCATAATCTGGAGGTCCCAGGTTCAAGCCCTGGCTGGTCCACACCGAAAATCAAGCACTTACGAGTTTCTCGCAAGTGCTTTTTTCATGTCTGCGTAAACAATGCGTAAACAAACTATTTCAGTCTCCGCTTTTGTGTCACAGATAGTCACGGAGGTTCAGCTAAATATCATGATACGATATTGGCTTATATCATATCTCTATAGGAATGAGCGTAAATGCATCCACATCCCGATCAATATCCATTTTTACAAATCTTATTCTTTTGTCGTCTTTGAATACCTCACGTATTGTATCAATGGTAGATTGAGGACATTTATATCCGAAGGCGATTTCACTTACCCATGAGTTTCTGTCTAATTTTTCAGGATTAAACGGAGCCTTGTTAGATGGGTCAAAACTTAATAAGCGGACTTCATCTTCTGTATGCCAAGCCTTAGCTTTTGTGCGATATGCCTCTTGATATGTTATCTTCGTTTTGTTAAGTGGGAATTTTTTCTTTGAGTAGTCAATTGGAAGTAAAACACGAGCTTTGCAAGAGTCAGCATCATTGTGCATGATGAAATCTCTAGATAGATTGTATTTTACACAATACCCAGTATGAGAATTGGCATAGTGTGACCACATAAGAAGTTTGCCAAAGACTTTTTTATCACAGTTCGTAAATGATTTATTTGCGACAAACGACCTTATCCGATAGTAGTCATGAGAGTCCGTATAATATGGAATGTGATGCTTGCGTTTGCATATGTTGTTTAAATTCTGCTGTTTGCTCCATTCTATAGCAATTGTATCAAATGGGTCATTCATTCTTGAAGGATGGACGAATGTAATGGTTTGATTAACCAAATCTTCCAGCGAATATGTTGAGTAACTCCGAAATGAATATAGGATAAATCTCTCTTGTGGATATTTTCCATCAATCCCATCAAGGTATTCCAATTGCTTGTGGTACTGAAATTCAACGTATAGTTTCTTTGCCTTCTCCTCTGATGTTTCGCCATATATTACTGCTGCAAGCTGGTACACATCACTAACTTTTACTTTTACTAAACCAAGAATTATTATTTCTGGACACAGAAACAAATCTGCATCATTCGAAGTATCACAAAGTTCGATTGCAGCATCTATATAATTTTGGGCCTCTTCTACGCAATTACGAATACAATATTGATACCAAGCATATCCGTAATATACTTTATAATGCTTGATGTCTTGTTTCTTTAATAGATGATAGACATCGTCATAATACTGTTTGTTATGCTTTACCATGCTCAACAACCTAATTATCTCACAAATTCAAAATACGGGCTCCCATCGTAATCATTGTTTCTACTGAGAAGTGGATTATTGAGGAAGAACGATTCACGATAAGTTGCCAACGCTATTTCTGTTGTTGCATTAAGTATGGGTCTTGTATAGATACCTGCTGATGGGCGTTCAATAAATCCTGCTTCTACCAATGTCGGGATGCTATAGTCGATAGCATTTGATATGGCTTTATTGAATCCGTAAATCTCAGATATCTTCTCTTCCAACAGTTTGCGAGACACCTGGTCTTGAACATGGAAATACTTACCAAGTATGCACACCTCTTCATAACTGAAAGGGAAAGCAGAATTATAAAGTGCTGCTACAATAATGGCACGGTCTGCCTTGTACTGCATAGCACTTAAAACCTGCTCTTTGTGTTCCATCAAGAAAGGAATGATAGTGTTCTTCTCTACCACTTTACCTAGCTCATTCACGGCTTTTTTCAATCGGTTCTCGCCTTGGAACTCGTATTCTGCAAGTGAGCGGGCAAACTCTTTGTTATATACACCATCAAAAACAGCTTTGAGTCCTTTCTCAATTAGCGTTACAGATATTCTTTGATTTATTCCTATTACTTTTCCCATTGTTACTTCTTTTCAATTTTTGCAAACGGCACTATCATTTCCAAGAAATGACAGCCACCATGTGTTACCTCATTCTCACCCTTGAAGCATTTCGCAGTTCTCCACACTGCATAGTTACCACGGATATACATGTCATCCGTCAATCCAGGATTTTCATGGAAGAAATACTTCAGATGCTCTTCTTTCGTGAATATAAGATGTCGCCCTCCACGGCTTTCATTTGTATATAGCATTGCCTTCTCCTGTGCATTCAATGTTCGCCATGCGTGTGAATACACATTTCCATGGTCGGCAGTAATATAAATGGTATAACCTGCATCATACAGCTTCATGATGTCAGGTAAAATTTCTACCAGTCTATTTGATGTGAGGTCGTACAAATCTTTCAGATCACGGCATCCATGCATGTGATTGTCAAGACTTGTTGTGACATACCCATATCTATTATACAATTCCGGATTAACTATGGAACCATTATGTTCATACCATACTGTTGACGCAGGAACTTGCCGTTTCTTCCAATATTCAAACCACAGCTTACTCTCGTTCTGCGGATTCTGCACATAAGAATCTTTAGGCATGTCACCACGAAATAAAGCCTGGCGTGAAA